>Ga0180431_10000672_pt1 | contig 48914 bp, 42 predicted proteins | sample SS_ome_11_FD_132459 | JGI IMG/M metagenome (GOLD analysis project Ga0180431, IMG submission 132459) | Hypersaline lake sediment archaeal communities from the Salton Sea, California, USA - SS_1_MS_1 metaG | ecosystem: Environmental > Aquatic > Non-marine Saline and Alkaline > Hypersaline >... | reverse complement strand
TCTGCGCCTCGTGGTCAGCATCGCGAAAAAATACAGCAACCGCGGGCTGCAATTCCTCGACCTGATCCAAGAGGGAAATATGGGGTTGATGAAGGCCGTCGATAAATTCGAATACCGGCGGGGTTATAAATTCTCGACCTATGCCACCTGGTGGATACGGCAGGCCATAACTCGAGCGATCGCAGATCAAGCCAGGACCATTCGTATACCTGTTCATATGATTGAAACAATTAACAAGCTCATCCGCGTTTCACGGAGCCTGGTCCAAGAAATCGGCAGAGAGCCGACAAGCGAAGAAATATCAAAAAAAATGGACCTCCCCATAGGCAAAGTAAGGAAGATCATCAAGATTGCCCAAGAGCCGATTTCCTTGGAAACACCTATCGGCGAAGAAGAGGACAGTCATTTGGGTGATTTCATTGAAGACAAGATCATCCCCTCTCCGCCCGATACGATCATTCATATCAACCTCAGAGAGCAAATCGAAGAGGCCCTTAAAACGCTCACAGAACGTGAAGCGAAGGTCTTGAAGATGCGTTTTGGCCTTGGCGATGGAAATGAGCACACGTTGGAAGAAGTGGGGCAGCAATTCAAAGTAACTCGAGAGAGAATCAGACAGATCGAGGCCAAAGCCCTTCGAAAACTCAAACATCCCAGCCGCAGCCGCAAACTGCGTTCTTTCACCGACGGCCAATGAGTCTTTGTTCGGGATCAGACTTCAAATAGTTGAATACCCCGCGAATTGCACCAGCGTCAAACTTGAACACCGATCCGAAGCCAAACCCTGATTGACTTGGTATGGGAGATTTGATATAAGATTTTTGCAGGGCCTATAGCTCAGCGGTAGAGCCACCGGCTCATAACCGGTCGGTCCCAGGTTCGAATCCTGGTAGGCCCACTTTCTACCAGAGGAAAAAATGTGGATATCGACTTTGACAAATTGATTAGGCTCCAACATCTAGATGAAAAGATTAGAAAAACCTCTCTTCTCCTCGATAAAATACCCACCGAGCTGGAAGACATCGATAAAAGCATAGAGGCACAATTTCAGATTGTCGAAGAAGCCAAGGAGAAACTCGCCCTGAACCAGAAAAAAAGACGCAATCTGGAAGCGGATGTGCAGGACATCAAAGCACAAATCGGAAAATTCAAACATCAGCAGAGCGGGGTTAAAACGAACAAAGAATACAGCGCTCTGCTGAAAGAAATCGAAGAAGCACAGAAACGAATCGATGCCAGGGAAGAGGAGATCATCAGCGAAATGCTTATCGCCGATGAAATAGGAGAAGAGATTAAATCGGCCACAGGCAAAGCCGACAAAGCAAAGGAAAAGCTGACGAAAAAGAAAGCCTTGCTCGACGAAAAAAAGCAAGAATTACTGGAGGAAAGGAAAAGCCTGCTCCGAGAGCGGGATGAGATTATACCTCAGATTCCCAAGGGGCAATTCAGCCTTTATCAAAACATATTCAAAAAAATGCATGGTATTGTTATGTCTCCCGTGACAGATGATTTTTGTTCTATGTGCCAAATAAGAATCAGACCCCAGGTTCTGAATGAGCTGATAGCGGCCAACCAAATTATTCTCTGTGAAAACTGCGGCAGAATTCTCTACTGGTCCAAAAAATCGCCTAGCCTGACACAGAGTTAGTGTTTGCTGGCTTAGAGTTGTTTCCCGCTCTATCTTTCATTCGCTGTAGAGTCTGGTGATGACATCCTGATATTTCTGCTCCACGATATTCCTTTTGACCTTCAAAGTGGGTGTAATTTCTCCTTTTTCAATTTCCAATTCACGATCAAGGAGCGCAATTTTCTTCACTTTCTCGTAGGATGCGAGCTCAGGTGTAGCTTTGTCGACTTCCGCTTCCATGAAATTGATGATCTGTTCATTCTTTATCAACTCTTCCGGGTTCTTATACATGATGTCATTGGCTTTGGCATACTCCTCCAGCTTCTCAAAATCTGGTATGATGAGTGCGGAGATGAATTTGCGTCGGTCTCCGATGACCAGAACATTCGAGATATAAACGCTCAGTTTCAGCAAATTTTCGATGGGCTGGGGTGCGACATTTTTCCCGCCGGCTGTTACGATCAAATCCTTCTTTCTATCCGTAATCACAAGATACCCATCCTCATCAAGATGCCCGATATCCCCTGTATGGAACCATCCATCCTTCATGACATCCTCTGTCTCGGATTCCATTTTGTAATACCCCTTCATCACATGGGGACCTCGGGTTAGAATTTCGCCATCTTCGGAGAATTTCACCTCTACTCCGGGAATTGGTCTCCCCACGGTTCCGAATCTGAGGTTCTCGAAGGTGTTCACCGAAATCACAGGAGACGTCTCAGTCAGGCCGTAACCCTCTAAAACAACCATTCCAATGGCATAGAAAAATTCAGCGATGTCTTTGGAAAGCGGGGCCCCTCCTGAAACAAAAAAGCGCACCCTGCCCCCTGTTTTTGCGATAATTTTGGCAAAAACAAGCTTGTGCGCCAGGTTTCTCTTGAATTGAAGAGTTCCAGGAATAGGCTGGCCCAGAAGTTTTCTCTTTCCGAACTCCCTGCCCACACGCGCGGCCCAAAAAAATATTTTTCTCTTGAGCGATGAGCTGAGAAGAACATTATCCATCACCTTGGCGTAGATCTTCTCGAACACACGGGGGACACTAACCATGATGTGAGGGCGCACTTCGGGAAGATTCTCGGCCACGGTGTCCAAGCTCTCGGCATAGGCAATGGAGCATCCTTTGTAGAGATAGGTGAAGGTCACCATACGTTCCAGAACGTGGGAGAGAGGCAAAAAAGAAAGGCCGACATCCTCCACAGAAAATTCAATGATACTGGCGACGGCCTTGATGTTGCTGATAAAATTGCGATGAGATAACATAACGCCCTTGGGAAGGCCCGTCGTTCCGGACGTATAGATAATTGAAGCCGTATCTTCTGGATTTACAGCCAAAGCCATTTCTTCGAATAACTCCGGCTTTTCCTGATCTATTTTTTTACCTCTTTCCCTGATTTCGCTCAGGTTCATGACCCCTTCCGGAGTCTCGGATTGGAACATGATGAAGTGTGACACTTTTCCAAGCTCAGATTTCACCTTGGTGATTTTTTCCCACATCACCGAATCGGCACAGATTACAATTTTGGCATCGGAGTTATCAATAATGTATTTGATTTGTTCGGGAACAAGTGATGTGTAGATGGGAACCGTGATACCGCCTAGACATATATTAGACAAATCCGTTATCACCCAATCCGGGCAGCTATCTGCAATAATAATGAGTTTGTCCCCTGGCCCGTGTCCCAAATCCTTCAAACCAAGAGCTGTGTGCTTTACTCTTGCGCCAAATTCGGTCGTTGAAATCGGCACATAGCGGCCCTCTATTTTTGAAAGCATCAAGTCGCTTTTGTGATAGGATTTTACGGTGTTTAGAAACAGTTGGCTTATCGTCTCTACCATAAGATCCTCCTCCTTAGGGATTGTCTCAATTCTATGGGGAATGAATGAGCAAAGTCAAGACGATCAGGAATCACGAACCTTGGCGATAGAAACGACTTTGTCGCCCTTTTCCAGGTTGATTATCCGCACACCCTGGGTAGACCGGCCCAACGGCCTGAGCTTTTCTGTCTTAAACCGGATCACTTTGCCGAACTCGGTAATCAAGAGCACCTCTTCATCGGTTAACCCCACCATCCCGATGGCATTCCCGATTTTAGGCATGACCTTCAGGTTGATTACGCCCTTGACTCCTCGATGGCAGAGAGGGTAGCGCTCGAGTTCAGTCTTTTTTCCATAGCCCTTTTGGCTGGCCGTGAAGACATACTTTTCTTTATCTCCCATAACCAGCATGCCGATGATCCTGTCCTTCGGATTCAAAGTGATGCCTTTGACGCCAGCGGCCTGCCTGCCCATGGGCCGTATCTCCCCCTCCTTACAGCGGACAGCTTTGCCCATTCTGGTTCCTATCACAATCTCTTTAGTTCCATCTGTGAGCTTTGCCACGAGCAATTCGGCCTTCTTGTTCAGATTGATGGCGATAATACCGCCCTTTCGAATGTTTTTGAAATCGCTCAGTGCTGTCTTTTTTATGCGCCCATCCGAGGCCAGCATGATGATATATTTGTCTTCGGAGAACTCTTTTACGGCAACAACTGAGCTCACGCGTTCATCCGGAGCAAGCTCGATGAGGTTTCGAATGGATTTACCCCGGCTGGCTACTCCCATATCGGGAACCCACATGGCTTTCAGCCAATAAAGGTGCCCTTTGTTGGTAAAAAAGAGCATATAGCTGTGTGTCGAACAGATGAAGAGATCCTGCACGACATCCTCGGCTTTCATGCTGATTCCTCGCTTGCCTTTTCCTCCTCGAATCTGGAATCGGTAGCTGCTCAACGACGTTCGTTTGATGTAGCCCGACGATGTAAAGGTAATAGCCACATCTTCTTCTTTGATCAAATCCTCTGCTTTGATTTCCGTTATGCTCTCCTGCATGATTTCAGTTCGCCGTTCATCCCCGTAATTCGCTTTGATTTCTCTCAGCTCATCGACAATGATGTCGAGAATCATCTGTTCACTGCCCAGGATCTTCCTCAGCTTTGCAATCAGTTTTTTGAGATCTTTGTATTCCTGGACGATTTTGTCCCTTTCCATCCGTGTAAGCTTTTGCAGCTGCATTTCCAATATGGCTTGGGCTTGAATCGTCGTCAGGTGGAATCCTGTGATCAATCCATTCCTGGCCTGTTCCACGGTCTTCGATTTCCGGATGAGGGCAATAATCTCGTCCAAATGGTCGAGTGCAATTGTCAACCCTTCCAGTATATGAGCTCTGGCCTCGGCCTTTTTCAGCTCATAGCGCGTGCGCCGCCGGACAACATCCTGGCGGTGAGAAATAAAATACCGCATCATGTCAATCAAGCCCATAAGCTTTGGCTGCTTGTCCACTATGGCTAAAAGATTGATTCCGAACGAGGTCTGCAAGGCGGTGTGCTTGTAGAGGTTATTCAGGACCACCTCTGGAAGTTCCCCTTTTTTTATCTCCACCACCGCCCTCATTCCTTCCCGGTCCGACTCATCCCGGATATCGGCAATTCCTTCGATTTTTTTGCTGTTGACCAAACTGGCAATACTCTCCAGAAGCCTGGCTTTGTTCACAAGATAGGGAATTTCAGTGATAACAATTCTGTCTCTCTCACTTTTAGCGCCTCGTTCAATGACAGCTTTTGCCCTTAGATTGATGATACCGCGTCCTGTCGCGTAGGCGCTGTCTATACCCTCCAAGCCAAAGACATACCCCCCGGTCGGAAAATCAGGGCCTGGGATATACTGCATAATCTTATTCAGCGAAGCATTGGGATGCTTGATCAGATAGATGACCCCATCGATCACTTCAGCAAGATTGTGCGGAGGAATGTTGGTCGCCATGCCCACGGCTATGCCGGCGCCCCCGTTCACAAGAAGATTGGGGTACTTTGCCGGCAAAACCTCTGGCATTTTTAAGCTTTCATCGTAGTTTGGCACAAAGTTGACAGTATCCTTGTCCAGATCAGCCAAAAGCTCCTGGGCAATCTTTTTCATCCGGACTTCGGTATACCGCATGGCCGCGGGCGGGTCTCCATCAATGGATCCAAAATTTCCCTGACCGTCGACGAGCAGATACCGGAGACTGAAATCCTGAGCCATGCGCACAATCGTGTCATAGACCGCGGCTTCGCCATGAGGGTGATATTTTCCGATCACATCCCCAACAATGCGCGCCGATTTTTTATACGGTCTGTTCCAGGCCGTACCCGTTTCATGCATGGAGAAAAGAGTCCGCCGATGAACAGGCTTTAAACCGTCCTTGATATCTGGAATGGCGCGGCCGATGATCACGCTCATTGCGTAATCCAAGTAGGACTTTTTCATTTCTTTTTCTACACTGACAACAGAGACGTTGCTGCTCATAGCATCTCCTTTGTTTGTGTTGGAGGGGGTCATGCTTGTTTAGACATCGAGATTCTGGGTCTCAAGAGCATTCTCTTCGATGAAATTCCTTCGAGGCTCGACTTCATCGCCCATCAGAATTGTGAAGGTTTTATCCGCCTCGACGGCATCTTGTATCGAAACCTGAAGCAAATACCTTTTTTCAGGATCCATTGTCGTCTCCCAAAGCTGATCAGGGGTCATCTCTCCCAGCCCCTTGTATCTTTGAATCATAATTCCTTTTTTCCCTTTATCACTGAGATAATCCAGGAGTTTGGCATCATTTTCCAGTTTGATTTCCTCTCCGTTACTCAAGATAAAATAGGGCGGCTTGTGTTCTTCTAATGCCTTGTGGGTCTTGTAGAGAGTTTTCCACTGGGCGGAGGTGATCAAATCCATGTTGACCTTTGAGGTCACAACCATGCCGTTGACTCGAAAATTGATCGTCAGCTCATACACACCGTGTTCCTCATCTTTGCTCAAATCCGATGCGATCCCCTTCTCTTTGAGGAGGTTTTGAATCTCCTGAAGCTTTTTCGCTTTCTTTAAAAATTCCACATCCTCCACATCATTTTGTAGAAGAATCTCGATTAGAAAGTAGGGGTAGTTCTTCCTCTCCATGATCTGAATATAATTTCTTCTAGTGATGATTCGCTGCAAAAACTTGCGGAATTGTTCTCCTTTGACCAATTCCTTTTTCCTTTTGAATTTGAGCTGAAAATCTTCAGAGATCTTTTTGACGAGGAATTTATCGAAGGATCTTTCATCCAAAAGATATTGAAAGGATTTGCCTTTGGAAATTTTATAAAGGGGGGGTTGGGCGATATAGAGGTGCCCCCTTTCAATCAGCTGAGGCATTTGCCTGTAGAAAAATGTCAGGAGCAGTGTCCGGATATGAGATCCGTCCACATCGGCATCTGTCATGATGATGACCTTATGGTAGCGGAGTTTGTCTATGTTGAAATCTGACTGCTCGACGCCAGTGCCCAGAGCCGAGATCATCAGGCCAATCTCTTCGCTCTTGAGAATCTTGTCGAATTTGGCCTTTTCGACATTCAGTATCTTCCCCTTGAGCGGAAGTACGGCTTGAAAACGTCGATCCCGTGCCTGCTTGGCAGAACCACCCGCAGAATCACCCTCCACCAGATAGATTTCGCTCTGTGCCGGATCGCGTTCTTGGCAGTCCGCCAGTTTTCCAGGAAGCGACGTGGATTCCAGAACTCCCTTTCGGCGGGCCAGCTCTCTGGCCTTACGGGCGGCCTCCCTGGTCCTCGCCGCATCCAGGACCTTGGCGATGATCTTTTTGGCCACTGAGGGAGTCTCTTCAAAATAGCAGGACAACTCCTCGTTCACAAGGGAATCGACAATTCCCTTCACTTCACTGTTTCCGAGCTTGGTCTTGGTCTGTCCCTCAAACTGAGGGTCTTTCATTTTAAGGCTTAAAACAGCACACAAGCCCTCTCTGGTGTCATCCCCGCTTAAATTCTGTTTGAAACCCTTGGTCAAATTATGGGCGTTCGCATACTGATTGATGGACCGCGTCAAAGCCGACTTGAAGCCGATGAGATGGGTTCCACCCTCTGTTGTGTTGATGTTGTTCACAAAGGAAAATATGGTCTCGGAATAGCTGCTGTTGTACTGGACGGCCCCTTCGATGATCATCCCATTTTTTTTACTTTCAAAATAAATGGGGCGCGGATTGATCACGGATTTGTTCTGGTTGAGATACTGGACGAATTCCTTGATGCCTCCCTTGTACTGAAAGTCATTCCTGGAGTCATTTCGCTCGTCGACAATAGATATTTTCAGTCCCTTGTTCAAGTAGGATAATTCTCTCAACCTTTGACTCAATGTATCGAAACTGAATTCCGTAGTCTGAAATATTTCCTCATCAGGCCAGAAAGTTATTTTGGTGCCGGTCGTCTTAGTCCGACCAATCTTCTTGAGTTTTTTTGTGACCTTTCCTTTAGCAAAGCTTATGCTGTAGACTCCCCCATCTCGTTTAATCTCCATATCGAGTTTGTCTGAGAGAGCATTGACAACTGAAACACCAACTCCGTGCAAACCACCCGACACCTGATAGGTTTTTGCGTCAAATTTCCCCCCTGCATGGAGTGTCGTCATCACCACTTCGGCAGCGGGTTTCCGAGACTTGCCATGGATATCGACAGGAATGCCGCGTCCGTCATCGATAACGGTCACACTGTTATCCTCATGAATACTAACATCAATTTTCTTACAAAACCCGGCCAAAGCTTCGTCAATGCTGTTGTCCACAACCTCATAAACAAGGTGGTGCAAACCTTGTGCTCCGGTGCTTCCGATATACATGGCCGGACGCTTGCGGACGGCCTCCAATCCCTTCAATACTTTGATGCTAGACGCTGTGTACTTTTTCGTTTTCATTGTCCTTATTTTTGAGAAAAAAGAGGGTTTGAAACAGTGGAATTTTCAAACAATCTGAATGGCATATTTTCTACATGATAATTGTATCCTATATGGGGAAAATAGTAAAGAAAATTCCCAAAAAAAACGTCTTTTTTTTTAAATTTTTCTTGGTTTTTCAGGTTCATTGCAGCAAGCCAAAATTGAGTGCAATCTTACTCAGAGTAAAATTCCTATTCCCTGCCAAAAGCGGCCCAACAAAAGCCGCAATTAAAACGTGACTACCATCACCCAATAAACGATCTTCCGCCCCCCATTTTCTCACTTCATAACGATAGATTCACCAAAAAGGAAGTGGGTGAGAGTCTGAACGACCTTGGACGATTCCGATAATCCCTGGCTGGAGTGAAGATATCACCCACAACGCTTTTTGAAAAGGAAAAGGCGTTTCGTTATAATAAATAGCCGAGGATTGTCGGTCAATGCCAGCCAATTTGCCCCCGCAATACTTCGAAAAAGAGAAGGAACTGAAGACGGCGAGAACTACGGAAGATAAAATCGCCATAATGGAGGAACTTCTCTCGATCATTCCAAAACACAAAGGCACAGAGAAGCTTCAAGCACTTTACAAAACAAAAATTGCCAAACTCAGGTCTCAATCCCAAAAAAAGATAGCAACAGCCCGGCATGGACCATCTTTTTACATAGACAGGGCTGGAGCTGGTCAAATCGTGTTTGTAGGACCTCCCAACACGGGGAAATCCTCTCTCATAAAAGCCTTAACGAATGCGATTCCAGAAATCGGAAATTACCCCTTCACCACACACTCTCCTTCGCCAGCCATGATGAAGTACGAAAACATCCAGATTCAGCTCGTGGACCTGCCTCCAATCACACCTGATTATCTCGAACCATGGCAAGCCGAATTGATCAAGAGCGCTGACTCCGTCCTGGCTGTCATGGATTTGGGGAGTCAGGACGCCGCGAAGGACTTCCAGGTCCTGACGGGCAAACTCAAAGAACGGCATATCGAGCTCGTTCCGGCAAGCACAGAGATCAGTCCGGATAAAAAGTCCTTCTGGAAAAGGAGCCTTGTTGCGGCCAACAAGAATGATATGCCCGATGCAGAGCTGAATCTTCTTCTGTTGAAAGACGTTCTTGATACGGATTTTGAAGTTTTCCCCGTATCCGCCCTCCAAGAGAAAGGACTGGACAAACTCAAAAGGCGATTCTTTTCTGTCCTCAACGTGGTCCGTGTCTACAGCAAAATGCCGGGGAAAAAGGCCGAAAAAAGTGATCCTTTCATCTTTAGAAAGGGCGAAACACTGATGGACATGGCCAAAACCGTTCACAAGGATTTTGCCCAGAAACTAAAATTCGCGAGAATCTGGGGAACAGAGAAATACCAGGGTCAAAAGGTCAATCATGACTACATCCTCCAAGACGAAGACATCATCGAACTTCATATTTGAGGGGATATCAAAAACTTGGAAGTATCGGGGCGGTGGGATTTGAACCCACGACCCCAGCGTCCCGAACGCTGTGCGCTACCCAGGCTGCGCTACGCCCCGAAAAAAGCATGCCCCATTATAGCCTCATTCCATCCCTTAGTAAAGTGAACCGAAAACAATTATACCCATCGCCTGTTCAGAGACGACAATACAATTGAGTGCCTTAGGCTAAGCCAAGCTGATGTCTGAAGAGGCCACAGTCGTGTGTGAATGGCCTCAAGCGAGTACAGGCTTGTTTGATTCGCATGGGGATAGAGGTGGGGTCTTCGACAAAATCAGGCCGATGCTCACTCCAATTCTTGATGGCCAGGCACAATGGAATAAGTTCCCCTGTTTTCGGTTTGGATCAGAGGGTCAACTCGATGAGCTCATAGGACATGCGGCCCAACCCCAGGTCCTGGGCATGCTGCAACTGAACTGACCAGTCAACATTATGGAGTTTTTGAAAAAGATCTTTTCCCGATACCCGGTTAATCAAATCAACCGAAGCCTTATCGACCGCTACAGGATCTGATGAACACACTATACCCACATCTTTCACGACCGAAGTCTCCTTTTTGGCCATACAATCACAGTTTTTGGTCACATTCAGGAGAAAGTTCAGACAGGCGAGCTTTTCTTGAAACACCGTCCCGACAGCACAGGCATATTCAGACATCTTTTCCTGCACCCGTACGACATCCTGATCCCATCGGTGTTTGACCGCCCCGGCAGTGCATACGACCAGGCACTCCCCGCACCCTATACACTTCTCATCCACAATCACAGCGCTTTTCTCCCCCTGTTCTATGGCCTCGGCCGGACAATAGTCCATGCAGGTTAAACAGTTTGTGCATGCTTCAGCTTCGATCCACGGATGCACGTCTGAGTGCTGATCAAGCTTCCCGGCCTTTGCAGCACATCCCATACCTAGATTTTTGAGAGTGGCGCCGAAACCGGTCAATAAATGTCCCGTGAAGTGGGACAATGACACAAGATAATCTGTGTTCAAGAGTGCTCCGGCCAGCTTGGCTTTTTTGACCCTCGGGAAGTCAACCTCGACCTCTTCCTCATCCCGCCCGAGCAGGCCGTCTGCGATAATAACAGGGATATGGAGTTTCGACACGGAAAAGCCGTGTCCCGCCGCAAGCTGGAGATGCTCAGGTGCATTTGATCTCTTCCCGGTGTAGAGGACGTTTGTGTCTGTCATGTAAGCGCGAGATGTCTTCTGCTTGATCCGTCGGATAATGTGCTTAAGCCAAAGGGGGTTTATGTATCCTGTGTTGCCTGTTTCACCAAAATGGATTTTGAGTGCGACAAGATTATCCTTGTTTATGCCGGAATCCAAACCCAGTTCAACAAATACCCGATCGGCTTTCTTGGAAAGTATCTCATCCGAGTCTTTATGCGACGCCTTTATGAAATAAACCGGATTTTTCATCTGTTTTATTACTAGCCTGGATTATTCACGGACCGATATGCGAGGCGCGGCGGGTGAAGCTGTAGACATTGACCGCGAACCCGTCGCAACAAAGCAGATCGGTTCGCCTTTAGGGTAAAAAAAGCCGATGTATAAAGCAAATAGTTTTTCATTACTTCAAAGCTAACTTCCAGATATCTTTGTAGTAAGTAAGACATCGGCATTTAATATGAATAAGCCAGGCAGGTAAGTATCTCTATGTGCACGATGGTGTTGAAACCAGGGGCATTGTGGAATGATCAGAATGTGTGATGGCAAAAACCGTTTGATCCCGGCAAATGATCCGCTATTTGGATTTTTGGGTAAACTATTATATTATGGCCTATCTCTGTGCACAGTGTGCTCTGAACAGAGGCAAAATATGAAGAGACAAGGCGTATTGTTTTCACCAGTTGCCATCGGACAAACGATTGTTCCCAATCGGTTCGTCCGGTCGGCGACTCAAGATTTCATGGCTACCCAAGAGGGATTCGTGACTGATCGCCAGATAGCCCTTTTCCGAAATCTGGCTGAAGGAGAAGTTGGTCTGATCATAACCGGGCATGCCTATGTCAGCCCTGAAGGCAAAGCCAGTCCCCGCCAGACAGGGATCTATGCCGATAAATTCATCGACGGCCTGAGACGTCTCGTGGATGAAGTCCACCGGTTTCCCTCACGTATATTTCTGCAGATTGCCCATGCTGGGAGGCAGACAAAGGAAAGGCTTTGCGGATGCGTCCCGCTAGCGCCGTCTGCTGTTTATGAACCGGTTTTTAAGGTCACGCCAAAAGCCATGACTGCCCGAGATATTGCCAACACAATCGCGGCTTTTGTCAAAGCCGCAACGAGAGCCAAGCGAGCTCATTTCGACGGCGTTCAGCTTCATGTGGCGCATGGCTACCTCTTGAGCAGCTTTCTATCTCCCTACACAAACAAGAGGTCCGACGCCTACGGAGGAAGCACAGAAAACAGAACGCGGATTGTGGTCGAGATCGTGAGGGGTATACGATCAAAGTTGGGAATGGACTACCCGGTGATTGTCAAGCTCAACGCCAGCGACTATCTTCGCGGTGGCCTTACAGTCGAAGAAAGTTCAGAGGTGGCGAAAATTCTCGAAAACGAAGGTATCGACGGCATTGAGGTCAGCGCGGGCACGGCAGAATCCGAAAAAGCATCCTATTGGAAAGGACCTTTCTCCGAGGAGGATGAGGGATATTTTGTATCCATGGCATCCCGGATAAAATCCGCAGTTTCCGTGCCTGTCTTCGGCTTGGGGGGAATCAGGACTGAGGCGGTCATGGATAGGATCCTGAAAGAGGGAAAGGTTGATCTCATATCCATGTGCCGGCCCTTTATCCGAGATCCCTTTTTAGTCAAAAAAATCCGGACAGGGCAAACAGAGCGATCAGAATGCATCTCCTGCAACAAATGCGTCAATCCAAGGGGAATTCGATGCTCTGAAATCGAGACCTGATGGAGCCATGGATGGCAAGGAAAGGAAGAAAGCCAATGATGAATACGCGTTTCAGAGTGATTTGTCTGTTGTCCTTTACGATTATCCTGGTGCTGAGTACCAATCTCATCCAATCAGAAACCGCTTTGGATTATGACCTCATTATCAAGAACGGGATGATTCATGAAGGGTCTCTCAAGGAACCCTATAAAGCCGACATTGCCATCAAGAATGGGATAATTGTCACTATAAGACCTGCGATTCCGGGATCTGCCGCCAAAATCATCGAAGCCGAGGGTCTCCATGTCACACCGGGTTTCATCGACCTCCACACCCATGTTGAGACGGGGATGGACAGCAAGGAAAACAGAGCGTGTCTCAACTACCTGACCCAGGGAACAACAACCGCAATCGTGGGCCAGTGCGGGTACAGTCCCTGGATTATCTATGAAAAACCGGAAGAACACATGAGACGGTTCTCCGAAGAGGGAGTCGGGCTCAATATGGCCTTTCTGTTTGGCCAGGGCGGTATACGCCGACTCGTCGTCGGCGATGAGAATCGCAAGGCCAGACCCGAGGAAATGGAACAAATGAAAATTCTGCTGAGGGAGGCCATGGAAAACGGTGTTTACGGAATGTCCACAAGCAGGGACTATCCACCGGGAAGTTTTGCCGATACGGCTGAAGTGACAGAATTGGCAAAAGTTATCAAGCCCTTCGGGGGTGTCTATCACACGCATATGCTCAAAGAAGGCAGCGACCTCCTCGGTGCTATCAAGGAAGCGCTGGAAATCGCCGAGGCGACGGATGTCCCCACCCACCTCTCTCATCTCAAGGTTGTGGAAAAAAAACACTGGGGAATGGCCAAGGAAGCCTGTGATTTGATCGAAAATGCACAAAGTAAGGGCCTTAGAATCACAGCCGATCAATACCCTTATCGCTTCGGAGGAGAAGGCCCATCGGCAAAATTGATCCCTGCCGAGGTCTGGGTGGGTGACGAGGCCAAAGACCGGCGCATCTTGACCTCCCAGGATATCCGGATGATCTACGATCACCTCCCAGATTCGGTACTTATCGACATTTACAGTAAGGTCACACCCTATGCGCCCCTTTCGCGAGAACACCGACAATTTGTTGAGGGCCTTTCGAGGAAACGACTCGTGAACCTTGTTTGCCAATCGGTTCATTTTCCCCTTTATCTCCGGATGGGTGTGCTCGATATTCTGCAGTCGCAACCTGTTGATGTGTCGAATCCCAGGATGCGCGGGATATTTTTGGCCCGTTTGGAGAAAACGGAAGAGAGGAAAGAAATTTATGAGGGAATGGCAAAGAGCATAGAAAGAGCCGGAGCTGACAACATCATCATTGAGGTCTGTGTCGATAAAGAATTGGAGGGGAAATCATTACAGCAGATCGCTTCCACCAAAGGCCAGAGTGTGGAAGAAACAGCAATCAAGCTGGGACTTATGGGAGCTAAGGTCGTGCCTCTTCTGATGTGTGAAGAGGATATCGAATTTATCATGAGCCGAGACTACGTAGGGACAGGGAGTGACGGCACAGCTCCCTACTATGGACTCGACGACGGTTTCGGCTCGGTTCACATCCGCTCCTACACGACTTTTCTCCATAAAATCAAAAAATATGTGCTGGAGAGAAAGGCCGTTTCATTGGAGCACGTCATCCGGTCTCAGACATCACTGCCAGCAGAGATAATGGGATTCAAGGATCGCGGGTGGATTAAACAGGGGTACAAAGCGGATATCAATGTCATTGATATGGAGAACATAACCATCAAGGCGACCATAAGCAATCCACACCAGTACTGTGAGGGTATCCAATACTTGATCTTGAACGGAAAACTTGTGATCGACAAAGGGCGATGGAACGGAACTTTGGCGGGAGAAGTGCTGAAGCTGAAGAAATCGAAAATCTAGAGCAAAGAGGCAACATGTTCTCTGAGCTCTTGGACAGTTGAAAAGACTTTGACATCATTCGCGGCGAATTTATCCCTATCCCTATTCAGAATAAATATTTTTCCGATTTTGACTTCTCTTGCGGCTTCGATATCGAAGCGCGTATCTCCGATCACGCAGCATTCCTTTCTGCGGAGACCCAATTCGTCCAAGACAGCCAAAAAGGGCGCTCCGGAGGGTTTCCACAATCCTCTCTCACGCGAAAGCACATAATCAAATGTCAGGCGAAACTTATCTAACAGAAAATCCACGTTAACCCTGGAGTTGTTGGTCACCAACGCGGTTTTAAGGTGGTTTTTCTTGAGAAAACGTATAAATTCCTTCATCCCATCCTTGAGAACAGCCTGTTGTGTGGCTTCTTGCTCATACTTTTCGAGAATTTTCCATTTGACCGATTTCTCGGGTTCTGACAGATCCTTGATGTGAACCAGGATGGGCTTCCCTTCTGTCTTCAATTCATCTTTGATCTTTTTCCAATCATAAGGAGCATCGAACACGGTCCCATCCATATCAAAAATAGCACCCTTCAACCTCATCGCCTTATCTCTACCTGTTTTCGCTCTTTATCCGGCTAACTTCAAAAAGCGGCTCGTCTTTGTTCGCGGGCGGCGTGTTTATGATGTACAGCATAATTCCCGAAAAGGGTGCGCGCAGTTCTTGCCTCACCTTTCCCAGGTAATCAGTGAGATAGCCAACCCTTTCTCCTTTGGATACAAAATACCCCATTTTGGTTTCGGGGAAAAAGAGACCGTCGGTATCAGAATAGACGACTTCATATTTATCGATCCAAACGGGAGCTGAAACACATTCGGGCTTGCCTTCGATCATCTTGAAGTACTTCATCACGTTCATGATTCCGTGTATATTGCGAACAACCGCCTCTTCATCGGTTCTCCCCAGATAACCTGATTCAGTCGTGATCGCCGGCTTGGACATGAGAACAGCCGTGTTGCCCAAGTATTTGGATTGCGTCACATTTTTCGTCCGGCTTTCATCAATGATGATATGCTTTATGCCAAAAGCAAGAACCATGTCCTTCGTTATGCCATCCAGTCTCTTGTCATCACTGCGCATCCAGTAGCAATAGGGAATGAGCGCCTCGTTGCCATCCCCACAATGAAGATCTATCAGACAATCGCACCTTTTAACGATCTCTTCTGTTAAAACATGCGCAATCCTCTGAGCCTGGCTTCCATCGGGATCTCCCGGAAAAACGCGATTCAGATTTTTCCAGTCATGGGGATTGTAATAGATGATTCTCCTCTGAAAACCAGGGAGGTTTGCGATGTGAACGATCACTAAGGTCCCGGCCAGACTTTGGGGATCGATCTTTTCCTTGAGACGGTACAGGGCAAGAATTGGAGGATATTCATAACCATGCACACCCGCAACGAGCGCCAAAATCTTGCCTCTCTTGGTCCCATTGATCACGGAGATGGGAATCATACATCCCGGATCGGATTTCTCTGACACAGTCAAATACCCTGATTTTTGTTCACCCGGATTGACTTTTATGTCTCCGATTTCAAAGGGCTCGTTGGCCCCTAATGCTGAAGAAAAGAGAGTCGCCATCAAGAGCAAAGACATTGCTGATTGTACGCTTTTCCATGTGCTATAAGCCATTGATACATTTCCTCCGGATCATATTTTCAATTATTCTACTCTATATAACCGGTCTCGTCTATTTGAAAGAGACGGATTTTAGGAATCGACAGCAGTATCGCTTGGAAGCCTCTTCAAATCCGTGATACAAGACAATGGCGCAGCAACTGGCAGCGAGTCTTTGTCTGTGTGAGGCACATAGGGTGGGTGGCGGGGTCTTTGCCGAACACAGATAATGACTCGCCCATAGACCTCGCACTCCGCTAACGAACATGACCAAGGTTTTCCAGATGCTAGCATGCCGTTTGTTATTTTGAGTTTTCAGGCGCCCTTTGATATAATTTTTAATCAACACTGTATGTCTCAATCTGAAGGGTTTAGACTAACACAGAGGAGGCTAAACAATGGGGAAAATATTTGTTATGGCGATCGGTCTTGTCATGATGGCCGGGGGTGTTTATCTAGCAATTTCCATTTGGTGGAAAGAGTTTTTTGAACTCGTCCTTGGCGCTATTCCACCAATTCTTTTTTTCGTCGGCCTCATCGCTGTCATCGCCGGTATAAGCAGTATTAAAGACGCAAAAAGAGCAAAAAGCCTTGATGAAGAAGCCCTATCCCCTCCCTTCGAGTCAGAAACGGATGATGAAACGGAGAGGGAAGAACTCTAACCTTGATTGAACCCACACGAACGCCGATCACTTTTTCACACTAAAACACGAATCTGTTTTCGGTTTTTTTAGACAGGTCTTGACTTTCTGTTTGTAATTTTGTAAATTGTAACTAAATTACATTCATTTGGAGAACTAAATGCCAGGCAACAACGATACAAATAGTCAGCAAGAGCATCAGAATAAAGAGAAAAAGAAACAGAGCGCTCTTGACGAATTTGGCGATCATGTCGAAAAGATCGCTGTTAAAACAGCCGAGTCCATAAAAAAAGTTGTCGATAAGGCCCTTTCCTCGCGAAACACGGTCTTGACGATTCGGGTCAATGACGAGAGCAACAAGAAACTCAATATGCTCGTCGACTCAGGGCTCTTTAAAAGCCGTTCCGAAAGCGCCGCATTTCTCATCCAGGAGGGATTAAAGAGGCAGGAAGTCCTTTTTGATAAGATATCGAGCAAGCTGGAAAGAATCGAAAAGATCCGCCTGGATCTCAAACAGATTGTATCGGAAGAATTTGTAACCCAACCCCCAGAATCCAAGTCAAAGCCCAAAAAAAAGACCACTAAAAGCCCTCAATAAGGCGATCTAGCAGGGAGGAGATGCTTTCCTTCCCGGGAAAGCATCCCTCTCGCTGGAGAAAAAACATCTTTGCGCGAAGAGACGTGATGGGAGGCGAATCATTATCTGTGAGAGGCGCATAGGGTGGGTGGCGGGGTCTTCGCCGAACACAGATAATGATTCGCCCATACATCTCCTTCTCAGCTTCATGTGATTATGCTATATTTTATGAGTGGTCAAAACAATCCTCACTCTCCTTGTCACTTTTCCCCTATTCATCGCCACCACCACTCAGAATATTGAAAAGGCCTTCCTACAGAACAATTCCAAGATGCTTCTTACTCTGCTGCCCGCAAAAAGCCACATCAATATTTCTCTTCCGGCTCCCATTTCATTCGCAGATCAGGTTTCAAATCAACAGGCTTATTTCCTGTTCAAAAAGATATTTTCATCCTATTCAACCTTTGAGTTCTACTCTGAACGACAAAAACCCGCTCGCCAATCCGACCGAACCATCCTGAAGGCAAGGTGGTCTTTCAGGGATAATAAAAACAACAATCAATACGTTTTCAATATATTTTTTTATCTCATCAGGATCGAAACTCAAGAAAACGAACACAAACAAAGTACCTGGAAAATAACAGAAATCAAAGCGGAGAAAATTTGATACTCAAAAGAGTGAACGGCAAGAAGAATCTATCGTTCATTTTCCTTGCTTTCGGCACCACTCTATCTCTTCTTCTCCTTGTCCTCGCCCTTATCCTTCCTGTATTCACGTCATCCAACTACTACGAGCGAAGTCTGAATCAATTGCGTGATAAGTCCGCTTCCATCCAGGAAGAATTCAGGAGTGTCCTTCAGGGCATGGAGGAGAAGTCCGCCATTTTTGATCAATCTCCCTTTCCGGAAGAACGGGATAAAATCTTCGCTCTTTTCAAAAGCCTTGACATCGACCCGGAGACAGAAGGCATAGCTTTTTACGACGAATTCGGAAGACTCGCCCTCTGGCTGGGCCAAGTCATAGACTTGAAACAGACATTGGAGGAATACCCCGAAGATATTTCAAACCGAGATTTAAAATCCTCTTTTTTGATCCGCTCCAAAGCTTCGGCGTATCTTGTTTCCATCAAATTCATCGAAAAAAATCAGCATATCGTTCTCTATCGACTCCTCGCCTTTCTTCCTCAATTTCGAACTCCCTTTTTGAAGGAATATCATTTCCTTGAAGGAAAAATCCTGGAAAACTGCACCATCGCTTACTGGGATTACCGGGAAGACCTATCGGGATATGAAAAATTATTTGCACGCTACAATGATGAATTCATCGGAGAGCCAAAGCTCCAACGAGAGATCCAGACTATTTTTTTCCCTTTGCGCAATCAAAAGAATGATATCGTGGCCACAGTTACTCTCAGCTCTCCATCCCTTCGCGCCAAAATTTCCTCCCAAAAGGAAGACATTCTGCTGGTTTTTTTTATCGTATTCGGAGCATCTCTCCTTTGGCTCCTCGGTTTAATTGTTAAATCACCCGCCTTCAACAAGGAGAAAAGAGCCTTACCAGTTTTTTCAGCCGTTGCCATTCTATTGGCCGTGAGAGGGCTTTTCTTTCCTTTCAGTGCCCTTGATAAAATCCAATCCTCAGCCCTCTTTTCTCCATCGACAGCAAGTTTCATTTCGCTGTGGAACCTGACGAGTTCTCCAGCCGATATTTTCCTTACCTCCTTGGTTCTTTGTCTTATTGTGGGCTGTTTTGCCCTGTACATTTCCAACAGATTGAGGGCAACCAAAAACAAGGCCTCCCTTCCTATGGGCATACTATTTAGTGTGGGCTCTGCTGGCCTTGTCCTCAGTCTTATCTTTTTTTTCCAGGAAATTCTATTCCGTGTGGTTTTTCACTCTAACCTCAACTTGCTTGGATTTTCCCTTAATCCATCATTCATCCTGCTAAACCTCAGCATCATCCTTTTCTTTCTGGTCTTTTTTATCATCAGTTTTGCAGGAATGAGATGGGCTGTTCTGCACTCATCAAAAATCACCTCTCTGCTCTTTGCTCTTGCCGCAGGATTCATTCTCTATTTTTTCCTGAATAGAACCAGACACACCATCCTTATGTTCGTGCTTCAAGCATGCGTAATCTTACTCATTCTCTTGTTCGCCTCCATGCCTCGGATGCTGGGCAATAAAAGAGCATGGTTTCCAGCCATTTTTCTGATAACGCTCTTTATCTACGTTTCTTCCCATCAAGCATCAACAATCAGAGAGAAGACTCTGCTCCAGGATTCCCTGCAAAACATAATCAAATCCCAGGAAACATGGGGCGTTTTCATGATAAGGCAATCCTTTCCAGAAATAGACAAGAGACAAAGATCCGTGCTGTCTGCCCTGAAAGATGTCCAGACTTCCGAACTGGCTCATTCTCTCTGGGAAAAAACATTGATCGCAAAATTTAACTGGTATTCCAGTTTCGAAATCCTCGATGAGGAAGGAGAAATCCGTTCGCGGTTTTCACTGAATGTTCCCGAGGTCTTTCGTCTCGACTACAACCTCCCTGAAAGCCCCAAATGGTCCATCCTTAAGCGGCGAATCCACCTCAGAGGAATCAGCAAAGATTTCCTCATTGGATACAAGAGTGTTTACGAAGAGGGTATACCCCTAGGCAAATTGGTGATCTATCTTTCTATCGATTACGATATGCTTCCATTCCTCTATTCAGCAAACCCCTATTTCGAACTTCTCAGAGTGACATCTATTCCCTCGCTCAATCAGCTCAATTTGGGTTTTGCCATATTCGATCCAGGAGGAAAGCTCGTATTCAATCCGGATAAAATTTCCACGGGGATACCTTCGGCCCTGCTGGAGCGGATCAACAATTCAAATCTGAGCGTTTGGTCGACATTCACCGACAAGACAAAGACCTTTCATAGCCTCTATTTCAAACAGAATGACCGCATCTACGCCCTTTTTCTCCCGAGGAAGGATTTCATCAAATACTCTGTAGAATTCTTGAGGCTCTTTCTTCTGTATTTTGCATCTGTTGTCATCTTTGTCTATTTAAGTCGGGTTGTTCTGGGCCAAGGTGAAATCAGAAATCCGCTATGGTCATTCTCCAACCGGGTCTATATCACATTCGTGGCCATTGCCCTTCTCCCTCTTCTCCTCTTCACATTTTCCACACGATATTTTTTCGGTGAAATTTTCTCCCAGAAAATCACGGAAGAGGCCGAATTGCACGCCGATTTTGCCAAGAGGATAACGCAGGACTTTATCGCCATTCAACAGGAAGACCAGGTTTCCTTGACTATTCCCGCAGATGACTTTGTCTTTTGGATAGGTTCGACCATTTCCAACGATGTCAATCTCTACCAAGACGGAAAGCTCATTTCATCCAGCCGGCGGGAATTTTTCGACTACGGACTGCTGCCGGAGATCATCAACGGAGAAATTTTCTATAAAATCCAGTTCGAGAACAATCCATTTTACACCCAGACTCAGACTATCGGTGATTATTCTTTTCACACACTGACTGTTCCCTATCAATTCCAAAATTCTTTGGTCCTCATTTCTTTACCTTTTCCTTTGGAGCAACAGGAAATCTCCGATGCAACGGTCGAGCTCATAGAATTCCTGTTTTTCGCATCTGTCTTTTTCATAATGGTCGTGCTCATCCTGGCAAGGGGGATCGGAGGCATGATCCTCACGCCTATCCAAAAGCTCCTCAAAGGCACCAATGAAGTCAGCCTGGGAAACCTGGAAACGCAGATCACCCATAAGCACCAAGATGAAATGAAGACCTTGATTAACGGCTTCAACACCATGGTCAAAAGCCTGAAAACACACCAACAGGAGCTGGCGGACATGAGTAAAAAGGTGGCTGCGGCAGAAATAGCCAGAAAAGTCGCGCATGAAATCAAGAATCCGCTTACTCCAATCCAATTATCGGCAGAGCACTTGCTGAAGGTTTACGAAGAGGATAAAGAAAGCTTCGAAAGTGTACTCAAAGAGTCGACCTCTTACATCATTTCCGAAGTCGAAAACCTGAGAAAGATTGCTCACGAGTTTCTGGAAACATCCAAGGAGACTTCCCTTCAAAAAGAACGTTTTGACCTAAGAGAAGTCGTCCAACAGGCACTTGATCCTTATAAAAAGCTCCTCTCTGAGAGGATTGAGTTCAGAGAAACCTATGCAGAGGATGATCTCCACATCGTGGCAGACAGAGCCAAGATAAGGATTGTCCTGAGGAACGTTCTTAATAATGCCCTTGAATCCATCCAAGAATCGGGCCAGGTTGAGGTGTCGGTTCAGAGTCAGGACGAGAATGTATGGATTACTATCATGGATTCCGGATCTGGTATTGAGAAAGATATGCTGGAGCGCATATTCGAGCCCTATTTTTCGACCAAAGATGCAGGAACAGGATTAGGCCTTCCTATCGCCAAAAAAATCATAGACGATCATCAGGGTTCAATCCGGGCGACAGCCAGAAAGGAAGGCGGAACACGGATATCCATAAAGCTTCCCAAACGTCTTGAATAAGTCATAGAATTCATTGGGTTTAATTCCGGTGAATTCAGAATTTGAAGCATTCGAGCGACTAAACTGTCTAAACCTATTTTAGCCTGGAATTTTAGAGAGATTTATGGGAGAATAACATTCCTATGACCAAGAAAAAAATCTTAGCCATCCTCGCAGTTGCGCTTGTTTTCTTCCTGGTGCGTCCCCTCTCCGCAGAAAAAATCAGCTTGAAATTGAGCTTCAACCTCAACTCCTACACCGATGGCGATTTGGCCGAATGGATCGGGGGGCTCAACACCCTATGGCAGGACTACAACAGTGCCTATCCTGGCTCCTTGTCCGGGCAGTTCCTCACTCCCCAATACGGATCAAACTTCGAAGTCGAACTCCGAATTCCCATCTTCAAGGGTTTTGCCGTGAACCTTGCCGGCAGCCGTATAAGCGGCACTGAAGAAGGTACGGTGACCTACATCAGAGATGGGGGAGCCCAAGACGAAACACAGTATCTCTTGAACGATGTGAGCGCGTTGAACCTGAAAATCGGTTTTAGCTATCGGATCGCCATTCCTGCGCTCCCTGCTCTCCATGTTTTCGGAAACGTGGGAAGACATCTCCTTTATATTGGCTATGATGTGATTGAAAATTATGAAGCCATATTCAGAAAGTTCAATCAGGAATTCTCCTTTTCCTATGAAAGGGAAAACACCTTCAACTCGGATGCTCAGGGATTCTACGCGGGATTGGGTGTCGAGTACGATGTGGTGAAATATGTGGCCATCGTCGCCGAAGTGGAAAAGATATGGTCAACGGTGGATGGCTTCAAGGGCTCACATTTGTATCAAGTGTTTCAAGAAGAAGCCCTCATAAACGAAGAAGACGGAAAAGCTTCACTTTACTACTATGAATCAACGCGATTCGACTCTCCAACATATTACCCTGCGCTGACAGGGCATATCGACCGGCCCGAGGATGACAATCTTCAGAATTTAAGACAGGGGGAGTTGAACTTCAGCCGTTTTTCTGTAAAATTGGGTGTGAGATTCAAGTTTTAGAAATAGAAACGATGCTGAAGATACTCGTGACCTATGAAAGCCGGACAGGAAACACCAAAGAAATTGCCGAAGCCATCTTTGAGGCCGTCGAGGGGGATAAGACCATTGTCCCTATCAGGGAGAGACCTGATTGTGACGATTTCAGTCTGATATTTATTGGGTTCCCTGTCATTTCCCACAGCATTCCCATCAACGTGGAAACATTTCTCAAGAGCATCCCAGCCGGGAAAAAAATCGCATTTTTTTCTACGCACGGTACCCTTACAGGCAGCCGACTATCCAGGGAGGCTATCGAATACGCGGCAACGCTCACCACAAAAGCCCACCTTCTGGGGACTTTCAGTTGCCGTGGAAAGGTTTCCCTTGAAGCGCTCGATACTTTAGGCAAATCGCCGGAACACACGGCCTGGACAGAAATGGCCGCGTCAGCCCGAAGCCATCCCGATGAAGGGGATTTAAATGATGCTCGGGCTTTTGCGCGGTGGATTCTAACTCTTTACGCTCAACCGTGAGATGATTTGGTCCGCTAAGCTATACGGATCCGTCTCCTTGCGGTAGAGCATGTTAACATAATCGTTAAACTGAATATCCTTCACATTTCCCAAGATTTCATCATAAATTTTTGTGCTGATGATCTCTTTCAGCATCCAGGAGAGCCTTTGCTTTTTTCTCTCAATCCATGTCTCCTCGTCGTTGCTACGGAGGACACCCTCAACTTCGCTGAGGAGCTGGTCAACTCCTTTTCCCAGTGTCGCCACAGTCTCTACCAGTTTTGGCGCTTTGCCCTCCTTTCCCCCCAGTTCAAGCAAAGCATTGATCTGCCGTTTCGCCCTCTCTGCATCCGGAGAATCAGCTTTGTTGAGGACAAAAATATCGGCAATTTCCATGATGCCGGCCTTGAAGATCTGGATCTCGTCGCCTGCGCCGGGAACCAAGACAACAACAATGACATCAGCCAGCTTGACCACCTCGACCTCATCTTGTCCTACTCCCACTGTTTCGATCAAAAGATAATCTTTTCCTGCTGCTTCGAGGATCAAAAGAGCCTCACCTGATGTCTTGGCCAGACCTCCGAGATGGCCCCGTGTAGCCATGCTGCGGATAAAAACATCCGGGCTTATGCTATGCTGCATCATCCTGATCCGATCGCCGAGAATAGCCCCACCCGTGAACGGACTCGAAGGATCGACAGCAACGACACCGAGATTTTTTTTGTCCGCTCGGAGCTGGGTTATCATCTGATTAACCAACGTGCTCTTGCCAGTACCGGGAGCCCCGGTCACGCCCACAATAACGGCTTGGCCCGTCTGGGGAAAAACACCCCGCATGATATCTTGAGCCTCAATAGAGTTGTTTTCAACCAGGGAGATCGCCCTGGCCACGGCAACAGGATCTCCTTTGATGATATCTCTGACCAAGCTATTGATTGTCAACTGTGTCTTGTCTCCAAAAATTTGGCAATCCCCTCAAATAATAGTTCCCCTAACACACAAAATACGACTCAGAAATAAGCTCTCCTCATAACAGCCATGGATTGGGCGAATATCAGGGCAGTTTCAATACTCAGATAGGACTTTGTGGGCGACAATCCATCTCTGAATCTCAGACGTTCCCTCGCCTATGGTCGCCAACATGCAGTCTCTGTAAAATTTTTCGGCCGCATATTCTCTGATGAATCCATAACCGCCATGAATCTGCACAGCATCTCGGGAAGCACGGACAGCCAGCTCACTGGCAAATAGCTTAGCCATGGCCGATTCCTTGGGAATTTTCTTTCCCTGGTCTTCGAGAAAGGCAGCCCGATAGGTCAGAAGTCTAGCTGCGTCCAGCTCCGTGAATCCATCGGCCAGCATCCATTGTATGGATTGGAAATTTGCAATAGGTTGGTTGAATTGCTCCCGCTCTTTGGCATACTTCAAGCTTAATTCCAAAGCTCCCGCAGCAACGCCCAGAGAGAAACCGGCAATACTCACGCGGCCGCCATCCAAAATAGCCATAGCCTGTCTGTAACCGGCTCCCTCTTCACCGATCAAATTCTCTGCCGGGATTCTCAAATCCTCAAAAATGAGCTCGGAAGTATCGGACATGCGAATGCCCAGTTTATCTTCTTTTGTGCCGATGCTGAAACCGTCCATGCCTTTCTCGACAATAAAAGCAGAGATTCCCTTTCGCCCCTTTTCGGGATCGGTTATGGCCATGACCACCAGAATTTCCGCTAAAGATCCATTGGTGATGAATCTCTTGGTGCCGTTTATGATCCAATGGTCTCCGTCTTTCACAGCTCTTGTTTTCAATGCCGCAGCATCAGAACCAGCCCCTGCTTCGGTAAGTCCCCAGGCACCGAGAGTCTGTCCGCTGGCCAATCGCGTCAGATATTTCTTCTTCTGATCCTCGCTGGCAAACAAATTGAAATGATTCGAGCACAGCGAATTATGGGCGGCTACGACGAGTCCCACAGACGGATCAACTTTGGAGATCTCCTCCAGTATGATGACATAATCCACATTGGTGTAGCCCGCACCACTGTATTCTGTCGGAATGACTATCCCCAACAGCCCCATTTCGCCCAGCTTGGGCGTCAGCCCTTCAGGCCATTTGCCCTTCAGGTCATACTCTTTGATCAGCGGCCGGAGCTCTTTTTCAGCAAAATTTCGAATAGAATCTTTTAAAATTTCTTGCTCTTCAGACAATAAAAAATCCATTTCTTCTCCTCTGATTCCGAGAAAATTCGAGTTATCATCTTACTCACTCGCCGGATTTAGATCAAGAAAAAAATCTTAGGGATCCTCTTGAATCCATGTGTCGATTGACATAGCCTCATAAATCCACTACATTGAAATCACTATGACTGGCTTTTTGCGGATCGTTGCCTATGCGGTCTTTGCCTACCTGATCTATCTCCTTTATCGATTCTTTAAGACTGTCAGCCAGGGGAGCAAAAGACCGCCGAAAATTAAAACGCAATCAGGTATCATGGTCAAAGACGAGACCTGCAACACATATTTGCCCAAAGAAGACGCGCTTCGGGTATCCTACCAAGGAAGGGATTATTTCTTCTGTTCCGAAGAGTGCAAACAGAAATTCCTCGACTCCAAAAAACCACATTAGCCCAGAATCACACTCCATTTTTTCTGAATTATTCACAGGATGGCATCTTTAAAGGTGGATAGGGTGGGCCGGCGCGAGAAAGCAGATCATGAAGATGCCACTAACTGCTGCATATGAGCTGCAACAGAGACATTGCTGCCAGATCGGTCTGACCTTAGCGACAAAGAATTCTGATTTAAACATATAACCTGGATTATTCACGGACCGATATGCAAGGAAGTGTCAAAATTCCTCGATGACTAACTCAGGGGGCGAGACTCCAGGCGTCAATCGTAACAGCATCCCGAACCGTGATCTGTTCATGCTCGAAATTGGCGGGCACAATGTATGTATCACCCTTCTGAACGATGATTTCTTCCTCCCCTTCATCACTCCTGATCAAAATCTTCTGCTCCCCCTCCAGCATCGTGGTCACCTGTTCATAAGAGTGTTTATGAGGGGGAACCGAGGATCCTGCTTTATATTCAAACATTGCCATCAGGACATCTTTTCCACATGCGAGCGTATGGCGTTTGACTCCCTCAAACACTTCGACTTCATGTTGGTCCTTTTTGTTGATGACAAACATTCTTTCCTCCTCGATTGGTTAATCAACGCTTTCTGCTCTGCCGATCGAATCCGCACTTCTATTTATGGCCATACCAATGCTCAGATTATTTAGTCGTAGTATTCACCTCAGATGTGTCTATATTTTTTCCTGCGATTGATCCATATCAGGGGAATGGATTGATTCACCATGTTATGCGAAAATCGCCAAACTCCCCCTGATAATCTTCCCAGGTCACCTCAGCTTCCGTCACATTCGCCATCGGAGGGCCCTGTTGGAGTCTGGCAATCAGCGCCTCAATCTGCGTCTTATCTCCCTCAACCACAGATTCAACCCGCCCGTCAGGTATGTTTCTAACCCAACCCGTCAATTTGAGAGAAGCGGCCCATCTCTGTGTGTGATCACGGAAAAAAACGCCCTGAACTCTTCCTGAGACAAAAATGTGTGCCCTTGCGTTCATGATTTGCTTGGCGACTATATTAACATATCTTCCTTTATCGCGTAAAATGATTACTGTAACACCTTGTATAAAGGGTCACGACTGATTAGAATAAAATCTCATTCCAAGCAAATCCAGGATTCAATCAATTGAATGAAACAAAAACACTGCTCACGTTCGCGGGCTTTGATCCCAGCGCAGGTGCCGGGATTCTTCTCGATGTCAGTGTTTTTCGCTCCACAGGCTTTCATGGAACAGCTGTCATAACAGCGCTGACCACGCAGAACACACTGGGTATCAGGAGCACGTATTGTCCTCCTTTTGATTTCATCAGGGAACAGTACAGGATTCTTGAGGAGGATACGGATTTCTGTGGAATAAAGACAGGCATGCTCGGGAGTGTGGATAATCTTCCCCTTCTCTCAAAAATCCTTACGGACAATGCGGACATTCCGGCAGTTGTGGACCCGGTCTTTCGATCCACATCGGGCACATGGCTGTTTGATGAAAACAGAGTCTCCGACTTTGTTGCACAGATCAAAGGAAAAGCCACACTTCTCACGCCCAACACAGAAGAGGCAGCCTTGATATCAGGTCAATCCGCCCAGGATAGGACCGAAATGAAAATTGCCGCCGAAAAAATCTACGATGCGTGCGGATTTCCCTGCTTAATCACAGGAGGCCAATTCAAGAATAGTGTCACGGATATTCTCTATGACGGGCACACATTTCAAGTCTATGACAACGAAAAGCTTGACAAAAGAGTCCATGGCACGGGATGTTTTCTCTCATCCAAGATCCTTTGCTGTCTTGCCCTGGGAAAAGATCTCGATAGTGCCTGTGCCTCCGCAATATCCGCCACGCACAAGGCCATCGAGAGAGCTGAGCCCGTCGGCCGCGGCCAGCATGTCATTGTCTTCCCCCAGAAAATGAATCAAGAGTTATGAACTAGGATTTGGTTCCGGCTTCTCCCACCCGTATGAGCAATTTTTGGAGGAGGATGGGACCTATGATTTGATTGATGGCGATGACAGCCACAACCAAAGATAAAAATCCTCCCTCCCAGGTAGGGAAAGCTCTTTCCACGAGCACAGCAAGTCCCAGACCCACACCAGCCTGAGAGATAAAGCCTTTCCAGGCACTGCGCCTGACACCCGGCTCTTCTCGTGCAATGCGGGCCCCGGCGTAAGTTCCAGCAAATTTCAGCAGACCTCTCAAAAACACACAAATAAGGGCCAGCATCCAACTGGTCTGTAAAGCCTTCAGGTTGAGCGAGGCTCCTGAAATCGCAAAAAAGATGACGAAAACCGGAAGAGAACTCTTTTCGATAGCTTGAATCAACCTGTCGCCATGCGGTGAAAAGTTCTCGACAAGAAAACCGCCCACCAGACAAATCAACAGGGGATGAAAACCGTAATTGTAGGAAATTTGGTATGTGAAAAAGGCAATGCCCAGAATAAAAATTATCATCTCTCTCTGGATGTATTTCAGATAGAATATAATTCCGCCACCCACCAGAATTCCCAAAAGCATCGATCCGCCCAAATCGCGCAATATATGATAAAGAAAACTGACATCGAATCCCTGATCAGGAAAAAAGAGCAGGCTGGAGAGGGATAAAAAGAGTGCAAAAAGCACGATGACCACAAAATCCTTCACGACCGCCACAGAGAGTATGAGATCCGTGTATTTCCCCTGGGATTTAGTCTCTGTAATTATGGCGATCGTTGTCGATGGAGATGTCGCCGTGGCTATAGCACCCAAAAGAAGAGCTATGGCCAAGCTTTGAGACCAGGTATTGGCGGCAAGGAAGGAAAAAATATTGAGTCCGACAAGGCCAAAAACAACAAAGCCTCCTATGATAAAGACGGTTTGAAACACAACCAGACTCAGTATGGCCTTGAGGCGGCCTTTCAAGCGGCTTATCCGCATCTCGCCGCCCGCGGTTAACGCAATCAAGCTTAAAGCCAAGCCGTCGATGAGTTGAAGGCTGGCGACTTGTTCAGTATCCAAAAACTTCAAGATATAGGGACCGCAGATGATCCCGGCAAGGATAAACCCGGTGATTTGCGGGAGTTTGAGGCGCTCGAGCTGTTTGCCAAAGAGAAAGGCAAAAATTAAAATAAATCCGAGCGCGACAGAGGTGCTTTGATCAGGATTGGTAAAAGGAAGAAGAGTCGGATTCTTCAGCAGGAGCATCAATAGAAATATAAAAACGAGTGCTATCATGTCACTTTTTGTGAATCAAGTTTCAATATGGCGATTTTCAATGCTTTAGGGCCGAGGAGTTCGCTGACAATAATTGCCAGCAGGGCGACAGAGAGAAACACATCCGTAAGCGCCAAGGGATAGGCCAATTTTAAGCTCACGGCCACCGCCACGCCAATGCCGCCAAACGACAAAAAAGAAAATCCATAGATAGGAGGCAGAGGATGCGGATACCGGAGAAGCAACCGGCAAAAAGGAAGAGGAAGGGTGGACCCGATGATTCTAGCAAACAGAAAAGCAGCCACGAGAAGAACAAGGCTCCAGTCCCAACGGAATTCCCAAAGAGCACCGATAAGTATGAGGAAAATGATGTAAATAGGTTTCTCTGTGGAGAGCAGAAGAGGATAAAGTTTTTCCTGAATCTTAGTGAAGTTAGAGTAGACGATGCCCATGATCAAGGATGAATAAAGGGGGGAAAGGTTGAAATAGAAGGCTGCCCCAGAGACAAAAAAGACTAAACCCAGCACATAGACAAGAATTTCTTTCTCCGAAATTTTCTCCTTCGTTAAAAAGTGAAACACGATCCCCAGAAGAGCAGGAACAAGAGTCGATACACACAAAAAGAGTGTGCCTCGCAGAATCAGATGTGTCTCAAATTGAGGAAAATGCCAGAATGAAAACAGCAAAGATAATCCAACGATCCCCCAAAATCCGCTCACACTGGTTAGAAATCGTGCCAGGTACAAATAATCCCCTCGTGAGGGAAGCACGAATGCGGCAGCATTCAAAAGTGTGGGGGAATTGACTGTCGCTAGAAGAGCAAAAGCTAAGGCCATCCCGAAGCGGAGATAGGAGGGTTGTTCGGGAAAAAGCCGCTCGATAGAAAGGACCATCACGCCGAACACGCAGAGGAACACAAAGAAAGTTTTTAAAACAGAAAGACCGACAGCATTTTTGGAAAACCGCCGCAAATATCTTCGTTCCAGTTGAAATCCAAATAGAAATCCAATCCAACCCAGGCCGAGACTGACGAGTGGGTCCAGAGCCGCCAACACCTGCAGGCTCAGGATATTGAGCCCGTGATGTCCCAGGTACAGACCTAAAAATATGTAGACGAAACCAGAGAGAAACAGATAGTTTAGCGTGGAGAGTGATTTCTTCCGGACCAAAAACCGGGTTCCTATGAAAGCCAGAAGGATAAGGAGCCCAAATGCATATATCGCTCTCATGCCACTATATTTCCGGCATTAGCCCTTCGACGCGGTCTATAGGGATGGTAAAGACGATTCCTGTGCCCTGTTTGTTCAAATCGCCGAGAATCTTTTTCATGAGATGAATAACCGATTCTTCTTTTTCATCCTTTATCACAGAGAAAATCGTTTTGTTATGAGGTTTTGCGCCGGCGAACATAAAGCGGAGGCCAGCAAAAATGGGGACCTCCTCGCTGATGATATGCCCCATTCCGACGCTATCAATAACCGTGGCTCCGGAAACTCCGATTTCAATAAAGCCTTCAAGCACCTCCTCCAGTTTATCTGCTCTGTTCAGAATGATCACCAGAAGCTTCATCCCATCTTCCTCTCTTCTTCATTCAGAACAGCACACACATCTTGTACGCTCTTGGCTTTTTTCACTCTTTCGACGAATTCCGTCTCTTTGACAAGACGGCAGACATGGGCAAGTATTTTAAGTTGCACACCGGGACTGTCTTTATTCCCCAGAATCAGAAGCAGCACATAAGTAGGCATCTGATCCACAGATTCGTACGCCATTCCTTCCTTGACCAGGGCGAGAGCAAGAAGGGGTTCGCTCACTTGATCGGTCAATGTGTGAGGCACGGCAATCCCTTTCTCCAGACCGGTGCTGCATAGATTTTCCCTCTCCAAAAGCTGTTTGAGAATGGTCTTTTCATCCATGATCAAATCTTTCTCTTTCAACCTTACGACAAGCTCTTGGAGGACTTTTTCTTTTTCGCCAGATTTCAGATCCAGAAAGATCTGGTTTTCATTGAGTATTGCACAAATATTCATTTTAGCCTCAAATATTCATTCCTGTATAGGATTGGAAGTCTTGATAAGCCAGCAAAATCTTATCCCAATTATCGCACTTGAGCGAACTGAAAGAGTGTGGCATCAGACTTCTTATTTTTTCGGCCTCAAGAACAGGCGGCCACACGCGTTGGCCTCGATGTCTTGCTGATAGAAGAGCATAGGATGGTATTGCCCCTCGAGCCAGAGCGGGATCTGGTCATCATAGTGCCGGCTGAGGAAATGGCCGCTCTGGCCGGATGTGATCACACACACCGAATTTCTTAAGTCAGAGAGATCGATTATCTGACGATAGCTGGGTCCGTGAGTCGTGCTCATGTCCTTGGAGAACGTGGCATTGACCGTACAGTCATCTCCGTAGACTGGGTAGGGCCCCCTGTTAAAAAACCTGAAGAATGTGGATTGTCCGAGGAGGTGTGTGAAATGGAGCGAGTGAACCGATCCCCAGTCCCACTCTTTGGCAGGACCGTATTCATCGAGAAGATGTTCGATGGCTTTCTTTAGACTCTGTTTCACGATATCTTCCCGGCTTTCGACAGAGGACGTATCCTTTTTATCATACCATTGAGATTGAGGGTCTTCCAGAATTCTCGTCACTCCGGCGTCTTTTCTCCTGAACAGAAAATCAAAAGCATGGAAGTCCTCGCCGAGCTCATCCTTCAGAGTCTCTTCTATGAAAAATTCGAGAAACGTTTTATAAAGAAGAGGTGCATTCCCGCCATTCATCTGACGATCCCAGGAGCGGAGCATATCAAGGTACTCCCCCGATTCCTGTTCCTTTGCGACAAAACCTTCCAAAACCCGGAAAATGAACTCACTGTTAGTGGAATAAATATCTTTCTGTATGTCCATGAAGGATTCGAGGCTGTGATTTTCAGAAGACTCCAACAACTCCCTAATACGATTGGCACGGAGAGGCAGATCCCAATCGACACTCAGATAGTGCGGAAACGAGGCCGGGAAGATCCTGTTGTTGGCTGTGACTATAATCCCATCATCAGGATTGAAGACGGATATCTTGTCCCCTTCCTTCAGATAACCCTCCCAGCGGCCTTTCTCCTCCCAACCAGGAAAAGGAAAAAGAGCCGACTGAGAATCACGGATGGGAATTTTTCCCATCAGCCAGTATCCAATATTTCCCTCAACATCGGCATAGACAACATTTTGTGATGGAGTGTTGTACAAAGCGAGGGCAGTACGAAATTCATCCCAATTCCGTGCCTTATTCAGCATGAAAAAGGCACCGAATTCCCGCCCGCCATCATGAATCGACCACCGCAAGGAGACAGGAGTGAGGCTTTGGACGATCTCCGGTGATATGATAGGTCCCCGCTCCGTCCAATTGACTGTTAGGACATAGGGCTTTTTACGGCCTCGGACATAAACCGCTTCTTCCCTTTTGAGAAGAGGTTTCCAGCCTTCCTGGCTCCAATAATTTTTTTCGCAATCATCCAACTTTTCGACGAATAAATCCTGAACATCGATTCCAGAATTGGTTAACCCCCAGGCAATGTTCTCATTGTGGCCGATCACGACAAATGGCATTCCGGGAATGGTTACGCCGGTCACATTGATCGTCGGGCATTGGAGATGCGCCTCATACCATATGGGTGGAACACTGATTTGAAGGTGAGGGTCGTTAGCTAGGAGGGGCTTTCCGGTCTCTGTCAATGTGCCAGAGACAACCCAGTTGCTGCTTCCCCCATTGAAGAACAGGTCGCTGAGTTGGCCCAATGAGACCTCTCTGACCTCCTCGGGAACTTCGCCGATCTCCTTTTCAAGTACCTCCAAGGCCTTCTCTGCTCCCAGTCTTTTCGCCAGATTCCCCCTTAAAAACTCACTGGGATAATCGACACACAGCAGCATGGACATGATTTCTTTAATAACCAGGCTGTCCAGAGGCCGCCAAGGCTCAGGCCGGAAACGCAGGACCAAAAACTCGGGAGGCCAGTTCCATCCCTGCGAATCCATCCAGAAATTGACTCCACGACAATAGGCGGTGATCAAATCCCGCTCATACGGAAAAAGCTTCGCGAGACTTTTTTGTGCGGCTTCTTTCAAACCAAGACAGCGCATGAATCTATCCCTGTCCAATGATCGTTCACCAAAAATCTCGGACAATCGACCTGCCCCCAGTCTTCTCATGACGTCCATCTGCCACATTCTATCTTTGGCATGGAGATATCCACAGGCGAAAATGAGGTCTTCTTCATTTTGCGCTGAGACATGCGGAACTCCCCATTTGTCCGTTAAGATTTGGATCGGGCTCTTGATTCCTTGGACAAAAACCTGATCGTTCATGATCGGCTTGGATAGCCGAAAAAACAGGACGAGAAAAAAGATGAAACCGGCCAAGAGAAACACAAGGCCTAAGGATGCCAGCTTCAGAGTTCTTTTCATGAATTTATAAATTCCCTGAAATGCTTGTATCGTCGGGGATTATTTCATCCGCACGGTTCAGGATATCTTCTGAGAAATGCACACCCTGTTTTTTGGCCGCTTTAAGGTTCAGGTTAATCTTGACATCGCTCATGTACTGAAAGGGAATTGCTGCTGGATCTTCGCCGTTCTTGACACGGAGAGCGATTTCACCAGCCTTGTATCCCATATCGAAGAAATCCCAACCCATGGCCGCACAAGCCCCGAGGCGTGTGGAATAGGGCTGTCCACCAAAGAGGGGAACGCCATTTTCTCCGGCGAGCTTTCCGACGGCCTCAAAAGCAGCGTTGATCGTGTTATCTGAAATCTGGTATATCGCATCGATTTGTTCATTGATCAGGACTTGAGTGGAAAGAAGAACTTCGCTCGAGTTGGCAATGGGCACAGCCACGATCTCCATCCCCAACTTGTCCGCATTTTCGATAGCAAGATCGAGATAAAACTTGGAGTTGAGCTCCGAGGGGGTCCAGAGCGTCCCGATTCGATGAGCTTCAGGCAAAACCTCTTTGATAAAAGCAAGAGTTTCTTTAATGGGCCCTTTGGAGGAAACTCCGGTGACATTCTTGAACCGGCTTTCATCGGGCGTCCCTGGTACAGCGAGGTAAGGGTTGGCCACAGATGAGAACACTATCGGAATATCTCGGGAGGCGTGCAGGGCTGCTTGGAAGCACGGTGTCGAGAAAGCCACGATCATATCGACTTCCTGGGCGACAAAAGACTGAGCAATCCTCTGAGCTTCGGGAATGTCACCCATAGCATTTTTAACGATTAATTTGACATTTTCACCCTGCCGCAGACCATTGTCGTTTAAAGCCTTGATAAACGCATCCCGCACGACCGTCATGGTGGGCGCATCGTTGATCTGGAATATGCCGATAGTGTAGAGAATCTCCTCCTCCTTCGAGCAACCCATAAGGAGGACAAAGAGTAAAAGCAATAGAGTAACTATTTTTTTCATTGATATGCCACTGTGTTTGAAAAATATATGACAAATGATAATCAAATTGATTCCAACTGGCAAATCCTTTTTGACCTTTGGGGGCATTTTCGGACCGAACTTACGCGCGTTTTGAGATAAAGCCTCATTGGCTAATTTGGATCTATTTTAATAAAATAGAATCGTGATGAAGTACTATATTGGCACGGCGGGCTGGAGTTACAAGGACTGGGAGGGCATCGTTTACCCGAAAAGAAAGGGAGCCGGATTTCATGCTCTTCTCTTCTTGGCCGAATACATCAACATTGTTGAAATCAACAGCACATTTTACAGGCCGCCCGTTTTGCGCATTGCCCTGTCCTGGGTCAAGAAAGTGGAGAGCTTTCCCGAGTTCATGTTCGCGGTCAAGCTGCATCAGATCTTTACCCACAACAGAACAGAGGTCTCTCAAAAAGATGTGGACGAATTCAAAATGGGGATAGAACCCCTAAGAGCAAATAACAGGCTGGGTGCGATTCTCATACAATTTCCTTGGTCCTTCGCAAACACAGTGGCCAACATGCATTACCTTGTCAACGTGTTTGAGATGTTTGCCGATTATCCCCTTGCCGTAGAGGTCAGACACGGCACCTGGTCCGATCAGCGTTTCTTCGACATCCTCGTCGAGCACAAGGTCAGTTACGTCAATATTGACCAACCGGTTATCGGAAATTCCATACAACCGAGCACGGTCGCCTCGAATCCGGATTTTTCTTATGTAAGGCTTCACGGCCGCAATTACCAGGACTGGTTCAAGGAAGGGGCGGGTCGGGACGCCAGATACAATTATCTCTACAGCAAGACCGAGTTGGATGCGTGGGTGGAGCGCATAAAAAATTTGGGGAAGAAAAGCAACAAGGTCTATGTCATAACCAACAACCACTATCGGGGACAGGCTATGGCCAACGCCCTGCAGATCAAAAATATGATCACCGGTGACAAGCTCGATGTTCCCGAACCACTTTTGAACGAATACCCAGTTCTGAAACGGCTCATCGAAAAGATCAAAAAAGGACAGCTAGACCTTTTTTCCGAAGATTCTAAGGGAAATAAAGAGGCGGAATGAATTGAGCAGGACAGGGAGAATCAAAATGCTCTGGTGGGAAAATAGCTTTTTAAAAGTCAAGGACGGGAGGCTCCATCTCGGGGAGAGACTGGCTGGGAACATTGCCGAGGAGCACGGAACCCCTCTTTTTGTCTATAGCAGAGAGCAAGTGCGACAAAACATCAAGGCCCTCAAAGAAGTCTTTGCTCCCTCCTCTCTGTGCGAAACACAGATATTTTATGCGATGAAGGCCAATTTCAACACAGACCTGTTGAAGACACTTAAGGCGGAGGGAACCTGGATAGATGCCGTATCTCCGGGCGAAGTGGAGAAGGCTCTGGAGATCGGCTTCGCAGGCGACGAAATCCTTTTTACAGGGACGAGTGTCAGCACGTCAGATCTCGAGAGGGTTTTCAGCCACACGGGAGTGATCGTCAACATCGATGCCGAAGAGCAACTCGAACTCATGCGGGAAGTCAAGGACACCGCGTACAAAAACAAAGAGATTCCAGTCATGATTCGATGGAATCCGGGAATAGGCAGCGGCTTTAGCCCGAAGACGATCACTGCGGGCAGAATGACACCGGACGGCACCCCGATAAAATTCGGCGTTGAAGAGAAGCGTGTCATTCCGACGCTTGAAAAAGCTCTTTCCTTCGGATTCATACCTATCGGCCTGCATCAACATCTTGGCTCAGGATGGACAAACAAGGATTTCAACGACGTAAAAATAGCCGTGGGCAAAATGATCCAACAGGCATCCAGGCTAATAGAGTTGGGATTACAGCTGAGAATACTCGATTTCGGTGGTGGGTTCGGACCTCGATACTCCGAATCACAGGATATGTTCCCCTTGATAGCCTATGCGGAGTATATATTCGAACAGCTTGCCCAATCGGAATTGCCTATCAAAACTCTGGCTGTAGAACCGGGTAAATATTTGGTCGGCGATGCAGGAGTGTTGCTCTTGAGGGTCGAATACATCAAGAAGAGCTACGGGAATATTTTTGCCTGCGTAAACGGAGGCACATTCAACACGATTCCCCGGCCAGCCATTTATACCCAGGCTCATCATCATATCGTCAACTGTCGCAAGCCCCATTCAGAGTCCATGGTTCGAGTGACTGTGCCGGGAAATCTGTGCGAGACAGGCGACGTTTTCCGGAAAGAAGTCCTGATGACGATGCCCGAGAGAGGCGATGTGCTGGCCCTGCTCTGTGCCGGCGCCTACTGCCGGAGTATGGCCTCTACCTTTAATTTGCGGGACATACCCCTAGAGATAGTTATATAAGATCTTGTGCGATCCCACGCACCGCACTAATCAAGAATTCCATGCAGTCTGTCTGGCATCATTTTTCTGTCCGCAGGGCTGGAAAGACAACACGATAGGATCACTATTGTCAAAAATCTTTTCATCTCTGACCTCCAGAGGGCACGGATCGATGAGCCAAGACCGGCTAGGAACCCGAGTAGGCATTGAGAGAGGCGACCTTTGAAAAGGGCTTCCTCCGGGGACGCGATTTTTCCCACTTGACTTGCTTTTCAGAGAGAACAGGACTTATCTTCTCCGCGTGTTGGCCTACGATGACAAGTGTGATCACTTTGTATTCGTCAGGGATGCCAAGAATTTCTCTCGTTTTCTTAGGACTGAAGCCGGCAATAGGATGAGCCACCAATCCCAGTTCTGTCGCTCGCAGAATCAGAAAGGCGACAGACATGCCCACATCAAACTGGTGGTACTTTCTATCCCTGATGATGCAGTCATCCTCAGCTTTACTGAACACGGCAATTATGAGAGAGCCATCCTTGGCCCAGGCGTTCCCACCCGAGAGGGCCTGGTGCATCAATTTCAACTTGCCAGGATTGTCAACAAAGACAAAACGTGCAGGTTGGTTGTTGAAACATGTGGGCGAGAGTTGGGCACTCCGGGCTAAATCCCTCACCAGATCTTCGGTGATGGTCATAGGGACAAGGGAGCGGTAGGCTCGTCTCGTTGTGATAGCCTTTATAACATCCATCCCGACCTCCTTTGAAACATCCCGTAAGTCCAATCAGTGTTTTTTTGACAGTATAATTTTTTGGAGCCCAGCTTCCCGATTGAGAGCCCTCAAAGAAAGCGGAGTTTTCTCGTGCGCGTAGACACCGATATTGTCTTCAAAAGTTTTTTTGCCCTCATGACAGTAGATCACCCCCAGAGACAATTTCTCACTTTGCATCACCGCATTCAAGGCGTGATCTCTGTCTTCCGGATCGTGAGAATTGTCGAGCCAAACCGTGTTGTCACGAAACCATTGGAGGGTATTGATCTTGTTGAACGAGACGCAAGGCTGGAGAATATCCACAAGAGCATATCCCCTGAAGGCGATAGCTTTTTTCAGGATGTCTTTCGTCTGTTCAATATCCCCGGCAAAGGCTCTGGCTACAAAGGGGGCTCCCAGGACAATAGCCATGGCCAGAGGATTGAACGGTTCCAGAAAAACGCCTTTGATCTGCACGGGGGTTCGGAATCCCAATTGGCTTGTGGGTGAAGCCTGGCCTTTAGTCAACCCGTAGACCATGTTGTTGTGGACGACGTTAGTGATATCAGGATTACGCCGGATGGCATGAATAAAATGATTCCCGCCTTCGCCGTACATGTCTCCGTCCCCGCTTTCGGCGATGACGGTCAATGCAGGATTCACGGCCTTTATGGCTGTTGCCGGAGGCAAGGCTCTTCCGTGCAGACCGTTGAAGAAATGTGTTCTGATATAATGCGGAATCTTCGCCGCTTGACCTATGCCGGATACAATAACCACTTCCTCAGGCTTCAGGGCCAATTCAGTCAACGCGAGCTTCAAGGACTGAAGAATGCCGAAATTTCCGCATCCTGGACACCACGCTATATCAATATCACCCATGTCAAATTGTTTCTCTTCCATCTCATTTTCTCCTATCCGATCTTTTCTCCGATTCGTTTGGTCAGCTCTTCGACAGTGAAGGCGAGTCCATCGTACTTGAGAATTCGGTCTTTGATCGAAAATCCCGTCGTTAGCTTGATGAGCTTCCCGAATTGAGATGTGGCATTGTTTTCTATGATGATAGTCTGTCTGGCCTTTTCGAGAAATTCCTTCGTGTCTGGAGGGATGGGGTAAACCTGCTTTAAGTGAAGGAACGCCAAATCATCCTTACCCATAGAATCCATGGCCTCTCTTATGATTGGACAAGTTGATCCCCAACCGATGAGGAGAGTGTCATACTCTTCGGATCCGAAGAGTTCGGGCGAAACGACATCCTCTTTGAGCATGTCCAGTTTTCTCAATCGCTTGTCCACCATTACGGTCCGCACATCCGTGTCTTCAGTGATATGGGCCGCTTCATCGTGCTCATCGCTATCCACTCCCACCAGGCCTTCCCCCAGACCGGGAATCCCCCGGGGAGATATTCCGTTTTCTGCGATAGCAAACCTTTTGTAACCTTTGTCTGTTTTGACGACATGCGTATCAAGGCGCAAATTACTAAGATCAAACAGAGGGACATTGTAAAAGGTATCCATCATGTATTGATCCGTGAGGACGAAAACCGGCACTTGATACTTGGAGGCATGGTTAAAGGCCTTCTGGGTCAACAAGAAGGCCTCCTCCAGAGATCCCGGAGCAAAAACTATCCTTGGGAATTCGCCGTGGCCCGCGTAAAGGACAAGCTCCAGGTCGCTCTGCTCGGTTCGGGTGGGAAGCCCTGTCGCGGGTCCCGGTCTTTGGGCAAGATGGATGACGACCGGGGTCTCGATCATACCCGCAAGACTCACCCCTTCCGACATCAACGCAAAGCCTCCGCCGGATGTGGTGACCATTGCCCGGGCGCCGGCATAAGATGCACCCAGAGCCATGTTTATCGCCGAAATCTCATCTTCGGCCTGCTCGACAACCACGTCGAAATCGCTGGCATGTTGGGACAGGAAAACCATAACGCCGGTTGAGGGAGACATCGGGTAGGAAGACAGGAAGTTACATCCCCCGGCCAGGGCCCCGAGACCGACAGCGTCTGCGCCGTTTAACAACATCTCCTCCATGTCTTGGGGCTCAGACAGAGCCATTTGGATGCGATTCGACGACCTCAGTTTTTGTCCTTCGTCGCAGCCTTTTTCGATGGCGGTTATGTTGTTTTCAATGACATCATTGCTTTTTTGGGCAAAAAACTGCCGGATGAATTCGGAGACCATGCCCCTATCTATATCAAGCAAACCAAGAATCACTCCGGCCGCGATGATGTTAATGAACAATTTGCCGCCGACTTCGGCCGCCATTTCCGCAAGGGGAACGTCAATGAATGTCACGGCTTCCGAAGGACAGGTTTTGCAGATCTTTGTCCGATCGCCGACTATGACAGTCTCAGGGCTTATCCGTCTCTGCAAATGCCAGAGGGCCTCTTCGTTGAACGGCAGGAGAATATCGATCCTATCGACCGGCGCGGCAACTCTTTCAGAAGAGACACGAATGGTTGTTGAATTGCTTCCACCCCGGATACGTGACATGTATTCCTTGGTCGCGAACACATGATATCCGGACTGTTTCAGCAGATGGACGAGTATGTGCTCGACGGTTTTGACACCCTGGCCGGCGGCCCCACAGAGGACGATGGACACTTCATTGTGTTTCATTAAAATTTCCTTACTGACTATTCACATCAAATTACTATTATTCCATCCTTGTTCCCCGAAATCAAGCACATTGCCAAGTTGTGTTGCAGCCCGAACTACTCAAGAACCGACACTTTTACGGTAGTTAAGATGGGGCGAGACAGAGGCCCACAGAGCTGCAGAGAAATAACGCGAGCCGACCCGACCTGACCAGGGCGTCAACGCAACCTTTGTCCAGAGCTCTCGCCTAAGGGTAAAAATGCCAACAATCGGGATAATAAGGATTTTTAGTTTAGAGTGCCGGCAGTTTTTCTGAATAGTCGGTGTTAGCTTTTGATTTCGATCGAGGCGAGTATGGCAGTTCCTTTGAGGAAGAGCGTTATGTCTTTCAATTCTGCCGGCCTGAGCTTGCGCTTGTCTTCGATAGAACCCAGGATGGCGTTGCTATCTATCTCAACATTCCACTCTCTCGGAACCCTCATCTCGATACTGCCGAGCAGGGTTGTCAACTCGACCGCGGCCTTGTTTCCTTCCAATTGGGCATCCTCAAAGTCCAGGTTGACCGATCCCAGGATAGCTGTGGCCTTACCGCCGCGGAAACTCTTGGATTCGATTCTGCGCTTGCATTCGGAAAACAGGGCAAAGGCATCAAGATCATCACTCTTGATGTCAGGAAAACTTCCGGCACGAGAACCTATTCGGGGCCGGAAAATAATCCACACCCCGATGAGAATAATGACCGCTCCGGCCAGAATCTTCCAGGCACTCCATTCCAGAATGCCCCACTTCATCAACATGAAGACAGACCCCACAATGATGAGGATAATACCTGATAAGGGATTGCGGAAGTCATGAGCCAGGAGCTGCCACAAACCGACAAATACAATAATTAAAGGCCAATAATTGGCAAAAAGATCCCCCACGTCGAGACGACCCAAACTTGCCAGCAAAAAAACCACCCCGATCAGAATGATCAATACCCCGGCAAATATTCGTCCTCGGTGTTCGCTTGCCATTTCACTCCCTCCTTTATTCATATATTCATAAAGTAATGTTGAAACCTTCAGCAAAAGATTTTTTTAATCATTATTGTCAGAATTCTCTGTGTGAGGAGCATAGGGTGGGTGGCGGGGTCTTCGACGAACACAGATGATGACTCGTGTCCTTCAATACGGCTTGAGGAACGTGCAGTTGTAAACCTTGGGCCGCCCGTTCCCATCATTGCGCACCTCCCCTCTCAGGTAACAGGCCGGCGGAGAATCGAACGTCAAGCATTTTGTTTCGCCCACCCCCTCTAAGAGGCCTGTCTCATCCTCGAAAAGAAAAAAGTATTTTCTGCCGCGGGCGACGTCCTTGAGCCGCGCATCCACCACCCTGACCACGAGCTCCACCGTGTGCCCCGCATAGTTCTTGACATCTTTGATGCGAAGGGCGGGTCTTTTTCCCCGGAAAAGGGAGAGAGAATCCCCTCCGGGATCGAAACCGAGCGATTCCACCAACATTCGTTCCTTCTGTTTCGCATCGAGATCCATGACCGTTCCTATGCCCTCGATTCCTTGGAAATAACGGAGGATCTGTTGCGTCCTTCGGGGCTCGAGAGAATCGAAGACACCCGCCTTGATAAAACCGAACAACTCGGCCTTGGTGAGAGACACACGCACAAGAAAATCTTCGATCGAGAGGTAATCCCCATCCTCTCTCTCTCCGATGATCTTCTCAGCCGTTTTCAACGCCAACCCTTTGATGGTCATCAGACCCACCCGGATGTTTCGTCCCTCGACCTCAAACCGGTATCCGCTCCGGTTCACATCCGGTCCCAAGATTCGTATTCCCTGTCTTTTGGCCTCCTCGATGTACTCGCCCAGACCGTAATAACCGCCTCCGGCATTGAGCACCGATGCCAGATAGGGAACCGGATGATGGACCTTCAGGTAGACGGCTTGATAGGCCATGTGCGCGTAGGACGCGCTGTGGGCCTTGTTGAAGGAGTAGGAGGAGAATTCTTTCATCACCTTCCACAGCTTTTGGACTTCACCCATCGTGTATCCCCGCTCTCCGGCTTTTTTGAAGAATCGAGTTTTAAGAGGAGGATCGGGTTTTCTCTTTTTGAGACTGCGGCGGAGGAGGTCGCCCTCTCCCGGCGGCATCCCGGCCACCCTCTCGGCAATCTGCATCACCTGCTCCTCATAGAGGAGAAGACCACCTGTCTCGGGGAGGATCTTCGCCAGGAAGGGGTCGCGGAAAGCGGATCGTCCTTCCCGGCTACGGAGGAGCGTCTCCTTCATACCGCTTTCGGTGGGGCCGGGCCGGATCAGAGCCAGAGCCTGGGTCAGCTCGTAGATGTTCTCCGGCTTCATCCGCCGGAGAAGGTTCATCATGGCCGGGCTTTCCACCTGGAAACAGCCGATGGTCCGAGCCTCTTTCAGGGTGTTGAACGTTGTTCGGTCCTGAGAGGGAACACTCTGGATACTCAACGCTTTCTTGGTTGCCGAGATGGCTGCCAACCCCCTCACCGAAAGCAGGTCCAGTTTGATGAGTTTCAGGTCTTCGACGGCATCGCGGTCAAAGTGGGACATGACGTAGCCTTTGGCCGATTCTATCAGGGGAAGATAGCGGTCAACAGGGGCAGGCGTCAGAATAACCCCCCCCACATGAAGAGAGTTCTCCGAGTAGACGGAGCCCAAATCAGAGGCCGCCTTCCAGATTTCCATGTAGCCGGGTAAAGGCTTGTCTTTCTTCAGAAAATCCGGCTCGGCGAAAAAAGGAGCCCTCTTGCTCAGAGAGCGGGACTCGGCCGGGGGAAGACCGAAAGCCCGGGCTGTTTCGTAGAGGGCAGAGCGAGCCCGAAAGTTTTTCAGGCTGCAGACAAAAGCGGCTCCGGTCCGCCCTTGACTGTATTTTTCCAGGACGTAGGTGAGAACCCGGTCTCTCTTGCTGGAGTCAAAATCCAGGTCAAAGTCCGGGGGATCATCACGGCCCTTGTTGAGGAATCTTTCGAAATAGAGGTCGAACTCCACGGGACTGACACGGGAGATCCCCAGGAGGTAGGCGAGATAAGAGGAAGCGCCTGAACCCTTGAGGTTGTGGAGGATGCCGTTGCGCCGGGCAAACTCCACCACGTCATGGACAACCAGAAAATAGGGCGCAAAACCAGACTGTTCCACCACATCGAGCTCCATCTGAACTCTTTCCCGTTCCCTCCAGCTCAGGCTCTTCCGGCCCCGCAACGTGCGCATCATCACCTCCCGCAGGGGTGTTGAAAAAAGGTCCGGAGGCAGAGGCGGAACAATATCCTCGAAGGTGAATTGGCATTTCTCTGCCACCTCGAGGGTGTTTGTGAAAAACGCTCGGGCTTCCGCACCGAATTTCTTCAGGGCCATCGCTTCCTGGCCCGGGCCAAAAAGTTTCACCCTGTGCTTCAGTTTGTCTCTTTCGGGAGGAAAGGGAATCTTTTTCTGGATGGCATGGAGGAGGATGAGCCTCTCCGGGTTGGTGATGAACTTCAAAGGGTTGGCCCAAACTCCGGGGATGCCGTGTTGCGAGGCCCACTCGAGCGTTTTCGGAAAGTTGGTGAAGTCGCCCCCAAGGTAAAAATCTTCGCCGGCAAGGTCCACGAGATTCTCAGGGAGTTCTTCCTCCCCGGGTTGCGGGATGAGCAGGACGGCCAGCCCCTCGGTCCTGGTCATCGTCTTCCGGTTGAGGATCTCCATCAAGTTCCAGTAGCCCTCTCTGTTCTTGACGAGAAACTGATACACCCGCCCTCCGAGCTCAACCTCGCAGCCAAAAAGAGGGCGAACCCCGGACTCCAGAGCCACCCGTCTCCACTTGCCCCAGCCGTAGAGATTCTCGACATCGGACAGGGCTAAGGCGGGAAGCCTTGTCTGGGCTCCCCAGGAAGCCAGTTCCCGCAAAGTGATGCCCCCTTTTCCTTTGCTGTAGACGGAATGGACACGCAGCGGCACGAACATTTTTTACACCTTGAGTCCTGTATTCATTTTGTGAGGGAGGCTGTCTTCAAGACAAAGCCACGGTTTTTCTCGAAACGGTAGACACTCTCCAGCATCTTCTCACGGACCGTGAGCAGGGAGCCGAACCCATGTTTTTCTCTCACCTGGTCCACGGCTGTGCCCAATCTCTCCCGCCGTTCCGAGTACGGTTCAAAGAGCGAAAGAGGCCGGGTTCTGACCAGGTCAGAGGCCTTCACACCCACCAAACGCAGGGACAGGCGCGACCCGGAAAAGAGTTGGGTGAACAACTCCCGCGCAATCCTGAAAATCTCCCCCATGTCCTGGAGAGGAGAGACAAGGAGTCTCCGGCGGGCCTCGGTCTGAAAGTCCGAGTACCTGACCTTGACCTCGATGATGTGGGCAAACAGGCGTCCTTTCCGCAGGGGGAGGGTCAACCGGTCACAGAGATAGGCCAGGTGAGCCAGGAGAAGCCGCCGGTCCCAGATGTCTTCCAAAAAAGTGGTCTCCCGGGAAACAGATTTCGGGATGGCGGCCGTCACCAGGGGACGGCTGTCAATCCCCCGGGACTGGAGGTAGAGTTCTTCGCCGTTCAGGCCGAAAAGAGACCGGAGAGTCGCCCGCGGCAGCCCCCACAGGTCACCGATCTTGTGGATGTTGAGCATCCTGAGGACAACCTGGGCCTTGGGTCCTATTCCGGGCAACGACTCGATCCCGAGATCTTTCAAGAACTCGTCCTCATCGCCGGGCGCGACTTCGACCAGGCCGCCGGGTTTGGCCTTGTTCGTGGCCAGTTTGGCCAGGAGTTTGTTCGGCCCTACCCCCACAGAGACAACAAGCCCCGTCTCTCTTTCGATTGTCTGTTTCATCTCCCGGGCCGTGCGGGAAAAAGAGGGATAAAGGGGCCGGCACCGGGTCAGGTCCACGTAGGCCTCATCCAGGGATCCTTCAACATCCGGGCTGTAGCGGGACAGAATCTGTGTAAACTTCTTGGAGAAGGCACTGTAAATCTGATAATTGCCCCTGACGAATATCCCGTGGGGACAGAGTTCATAGGCCTTGCGCAAAGGCATCCCGGAGTGAACCCCGTATTTCCGCGCTTCATAGGAAGCAGTCGAGGCCACTCCCCTCTCGTGAGGGAGGCCGCCCACGATGACGGGCTTGCCCTTGAGAGAGGGATCGAGAAGCACCTCGACAGCCGCAAAAAACGCATCGATATCGATGTGGACAATACAACGTCTTTTCATTTCTTTTGACCTTTCTCCGTTCGTTTCTATTTGCTATTTTCACAAAACGGCAATACTACACCCTCGATTTATGGAACGAATATTTTGAAGCGTTAGAGATGAAGTGTTTTCCGGTTTCCGAAAGTCAGTATTTCCGCAAGACCCCGATCACTCTTCCCAGAATCCGTAGTTCTTTGACTCTGATCGGGTCAAACTCCGGGTTTTCCGGAACGAGGAAAACATTCCCATTCTCCATCCGCAGTCTTTTCAGGGTTACAGACCCATCTTCCAAGAAGGCCACGACCATTTCTCCGGAGTTGGCCGTATTCGTCCTCTCCACAAGCACCCGGTCGCCATCATCGATGTAGGCATCCACCATGCTTTTGCCGTCCACGTGGATGCAGAAGATATTGCCCCTCTTCCGGCCCACCATCCAGTCAGGAACATCCACCCCCTCCCCGGAAACATCAAAAACCTCTTTGGGATGACCCGCCGGGACAAGACCCACCAGGGGCACTTTGACCTGCGCCTCCCCAGAAGCGGGAAAACCCGCCAGTCGGATTTCTCCTTCCACCCGTCGCACATAGCCCTTCTTCTCCAAACTCAGGATATGCTTGAAAACAGCCGAAGGGTTGGCCATCCGCAGCAGTTTTCCCAACTGACGTATGGTGGGAGTGTAGCCGTGCTCGAGAATGAAGTCTTCGATGGCCTCCAAGACTTTTCGCTGTCTCTCTGTCAGTTTCACCCGCACTCTGTTTACCATTTTGTTCACCTTTTATAAAATAAGGCTTCTCTCCCCGTTTGTCAACCCCCAAATTCATTTTTTTTGCAGAGTGTGTTTACGGCTTTGTGAAGGCACACATTCCCAGGAAGGCAGTAGGTTCGGCCATCCCCAATTGCACCTGTTGAAATGACTTTCTACACCGTGTTTCGTGTGATTCAGAGAACCCTTCGGGCTGGTTTCTGATGAATGTGTGCAGTTGCACACGACCCAAAATGCAGGGTGGCTTGTGTTCAGGAATAATCCGGATCAAAGTTTCCAGCCGCCGGCCACGATGAGATTGGCCCCTGTAATATAGCCTGCCTCTTCAGAGGCCAAAAACAAAACGGCCTGAGAGACATCATCCAGTTCACCCAAACGGCCGGCCGGGATATGGGTATCTTTGGGCAGGATGCTCCCCTTCATGAGTCCCGGTGAAACCATGTTCACTGTGATGCCCGCCGCCGCCTCGGAGACAGCAACAGTCCGGGTCACAATGAGGAGACCGGTTTTGGCGACGGCGTAGGGAGTTATCTGGCGAAAAGCGGCGATCTCTTCGACACGACTGTAACCGAGATTGATGATTCGGCCCCACTTTCTTTTTCTCATGCCGGGTAGTGAAGCTTGGATACAAAAGAGAGCGCTCAATAAATTACTCCGCAGCGTGAATTCCCATTCCTCCGTCGATGTCTTTTTCCAGTGTTTATCGATAAGCGGCCCGAAATTGTTGACAAGGATATCTATGCGGCCAAATTCTTGTTGCACCTTTGCGACCAAGGAAGAGGCACTCTTTTCCTTTGTCAGATCCGCCCGGAAAACAGCACTCCGGCTTCCTTCGTTTTGAATCATACCGGCCACGTCCAATGCAGTCTCCCTGTTCGAATGATACTGAACAGCAACAGCGGAAGCCACACCGGCGAGCTTGAGAGCAATATCTCTCCCGATTCCCCGGCTGCTCCCTGTGACTAGGGCAACTTTTCCCTTCGTGTTCCGAGTGTACACCATCGTTGTTCTAGTATAGCAGTTTTACCGCTTCTTTTTAATCGGGGTCAGACTTGAATTATTCAACTAATTCAAGTCTGACCCCGATGGTTTTTAGTTGACATAGAACTCATGGCAATATATAAAATGCCATACACAAAAACTCTTGGAGGTATTTCAATGGCTAAAGAAATGAAGAGAATTATGGTCACGGGAGCCGTCGGCCAGATCGGTTCCGAGTTAACCATGGCTTTGCGCGAAAAATACGGCAACGAGAATGTTCTTGCTACGGGTCATCGAACCCAACCAAAACCTGAGTTGCGTGACTCCGGTCCCTTCGAATTCATCAACGTGGCCAAAAAGGAAACCATTGAAGAGGTAGTCAAGAAATACGATATCGATACCATCTATCACCTCTCCGCCATTCTCTCTGCCGTGGGAGAGAAAAACCCTAAACTCTGCTGGGATGTCAACATGAACGGCACCTACAACATCCTGGAAGTGGCGCTGGAGCATGATATGACCAGGATCTTCATCCCCAGCTCCATTGCCGCTTTTGGCCCTGAGACTCCGCTCGACAACACACCGCAGGAGACGATTCTCCGGCCGAAGACAATGTACGGAGTGACCAAAGTGGCCGGGGAACTTCTCTGCGATTACTACGTCAAGCGTTTCGGGCTGGATATCCGCGGCTGCCGCTATCCTGGAATTATCAGTTACGAAACTCTCCCGGGCGGAGGAACCACAGATTATGCAGTGGCCATTTATTTCGAGGCCGTCAAGAACAAACGCTACACATGCTTTGTCAAAGAAGAGACCATGCTGCCTATGATGTACATGCCCGATTGCCTGAAAGCCGCCATCGACTTGATGGAAGCAGACTTCGACAAGCTTGTCCATCATTCCGATTTCAACGTGACCGGCATGAGCTTCACGGCCGGCGAGCTGGCCGCTGAAATCCAGAAGCACATTCCCGATTTCGTCTGTGAGTATGAACCTGACTTTCGGCAGGAGATCGCCGATTCATGGCCGAACAGCATCGATGATTCAGCAGCCAAGGAAGAATGGGGCTGGCAGCCAGACTATGATTTAGCCGCCATGACCGAGGACATGCTCACTGTGCTGCAAAAACGCTTCGAAGAAGGCACGCTCAACTATTGACAGAAGCATCAATCATAAAGCAGGGAGTGCGAGCATTTCACTGTCAAAAAGCTCATCCTTCTCTGTCGTTTGGACCAAACCGTCCAGCAGGAGGACTTTGCCGAATGTGTCATTGGCGAAAACCTCTATTTTCTGGAAAGGCGAGTTTCCGCTAAAGAGGAGAGAGCCGCTCCGAAAAAAAATGCCGAAGGATTCCGTGTGGTGTTCTCGTATCTCCCAATTGAGTTTATTATTTTGATTGTCAGAACCCATCAAATTCTCCACACATAAGGCTTGTTATC
>Ga0180431_10000671_pt1 | contig 48915 bp, 36 predicted proteins | sample SS_ome_11_FD_132459 | JGI IMG/M metagenome (GOLD analysis project Ga0180431, IMG submission 132459) | Hypersaline lake sediment archaeal communities from the Salton Sea, California, USA - SS_1_MS_1 metaG | ecosystem: Environmental > Aquatic > Non-marine Saline and Alkaline > Hypersaline >... | reverse complement strand
ATCTCGTCGAGTGCTGTCTCGGGGTGCAGTTGCTCCGGGTCGACATCTGGCAAATCGAAATGATACAACTCCGTCATCTGATCAGGGTGTTCCTCATCATCGACTCGGCAAATCAACACTCGTGGACGACTCATTGTGCCCTCCTCGTTTTTTCGGCTGCGCCGTTTGGCCTGTAGCATACCACAGTTTGCCGCTTATGAGGAGGCGACTTGACCCAACGCTTGTGCGCGCTAACAGGCAATAGTCAAAGATCAAACACCTATGGGCAGTCCGGCCACACCGAAACGGCCGAATTAGGCACAGGTTCCCCGCCCACATAGGCCGGCAGGCGCGAGCCATCTTGCGGGTCGTACAGCCCCACGGTGACGCGCTGGCCCACCTCTATGTCCTCGACCGCCAGGCGGTGACTGTCCAGGATCACGTCTTCTGGACGCCACATTGAAGTAGGGAACGCGCCTTCCATCGGTGGGCCGTCACCGGTGGCGATCAGCTCGCCAGATGCGTCCTGTAGGTGGACAAAGACGGTATAGTCGGTGGGCAGAGGATGCAAGCTCTCCCAGCATAACGATACGCGGATATCTCCATCCTCAACGGCAACCGAGGCGTGGGTCAGTGCGATTGCCTCGCCGGAGCGAGCAGTCGCCTCGCCAGAGCGAGCAGTCGCCTCGCCAAAGCGCACCTCCGAGGCCAAGAGTCCATCATCTGGGCAAGAGGGCGAGTGGCCCAGCACCCGCAACTTGGTCAGCGCCAACCGGTCTCCGGCAGCAACCCCACCCACCCGAACAGGCAGCCTCTCCCCCGTTTCCTCTCGATAGAGGATCAAGTGCAGGTCCCAGGCCTGGGTAAGGAAATCGGCTTCCGGCAGGTGGAAGTGGTAGCGGTCGGCGATCACCTCGCCGGGCTGCCAGGCCGAGGTGGGATAGTTGCCGCGACCGGGCCAGGAGTTATAGTTCCAGCGCAGGGTCGTATCGCCAGGCACAGGCGAGGCCAATTGGAGCGCCAGCACATAGTCATCGGTCACCGGGGCAAGGGGCTGCCAGTACAACGTCAAGTCGAGCACTAGCTCCTGGTCATCCAGGTCAAGATCGTAACCCAGCAGCCGGATCCCATCGCCAAGTGTAGAGTCAAGGGGATGATCTGGCTGAACGACGCTGACGTCGGAATAGCGAGGTGGAGGGGCAAAGAAGCCAGGCAAGATGCGCGTCACAGTCCAACACGCCATCAATAGCAGACCAATGACCAATGAACAATGAACAATGAACGATGGCAGACGCCGGACGAGGGATGAGCACCGACCGATTCCCAGGGCCATCAGCACGGCGACGGCGGGGAGGGCGGGGAAGAGCAAGCGTCCGCCGGGAGCTGGCGTCATCGCGTTCCAGCGCATCCAGCTTGCGGTGACGAGCAGGAACCAACCAAGCAATATGAGAACCACCGTTCGTTCTACAGAGGCAAATCGTCGCCAGCCCCAGGCCAGGCCGCCGAGGGCCAGCACGGTGAGCAGGGCGTAAAAGGCGTAAAAGCTCGCCGGGTAAAAGGAACAAGGGAGTTGGCCCCAGAAAGAGCGGAACATTGTGCCAAGTTCCAGAAAGGATTGGAGCACCGAGCCGCCGCGCACGCCGACCAGTTCAAGCATCGGCTGGAGGGCGGTAGGGTCGCCGTAGAGTTGCCAGTTGCGCCAGAACCACCAGGCGGTGACGGAAAAAGCCGTCGCAACGATCAATGAACAATGAACAATGAGCAATGACAAATGGCGAATGGCGGACAGAGATTGGAGACTTGTCCTGAGCACGGTCGAAGGGTTGGAGATCAAGGAGCGGTAGGCGAGTATCAGGATGACTATGACGGAGAGGGGGAGTAGGAGCCAAGCGCTCAGTTTGGTCAGGCCGGCCAGTCCGATCAGGATGCCGAGGCCAACGGTGCGCCACACCGATAGACCATCCCGCCAGGTTCGCAACAACAGGTACAGTCCGACGGTGACCAGGGGGACGAGCAGATTGTCGTTGTTGACGCCGCTGGCGACGAGGAGGAACTGGGGGTTGAAGGCGACCACGGCCATAGCCATCAAACCGACCGGCCGCCGCTGGGGAAAGGCTAGGCGGGCCAGGGCGTAGGTGGCGGCCACCGTGACCGCCTGGAGCAGCGTGGACCAGGCCCGCAAGACGTGAAGCGTCAGTAGAGTGGATTGCCAGGGAAACGCTTCCGCATTGGGATCGTGGTAGAGGACGGCTCGGTTATCGTACAGGTTGGCCGCGCCAGGCCCGCAGGCGACGCAGGGGTTCAAGCGCCAGGTGGCGGCCGCGTCGTCGGTGCGCAGGCCCAACAGCCGCACCAGGCCAGCCGAGAGGAGATGGTACAGCGGCGGTTGGGACGCCTCCTGGCGGTAGTGGTAGCTCTCGGCCTCCGGCGTTCCATGTGCGGGCAGCCGGCCTGTCTCCGCGATGTGGCGTATCGCCTCAAAATGCTCGATCTCGTCCAGGTTCTCGAATGGAGGTACGACCAAGCCGTAGGCCAGGGCCAACAGGACAAAGCAGGCGAGGATCAACGCCGGATACGTGAACCGTGAAACGTGAAACGTAAAACGTGATGCGTGATGCTTGCCGTCCACTTATAGGCTCCGCCTGAGTTGTGAGATAAACCAGATAGCGCTGGCGACAAAACCGCCGCCCAGCGTCAAAGCCAAGATTATAACAAACGTTCGTGCTTGTGGCAAGGGGAGGCCACTGGTCCACACGTACCAGGGCCAGACATCGAAGGGGCGTGCGTTGGCGGGGTCGTAGAACCAGAACATGGCCTGCCAGCTCCAGGGGTAGGAGGTCGTCACAGGCAATGGGCGCGGTAGGTTGGCGTCCTTGTAAACCAGCGGCGAGTCATCACTCAGCACTTCCACGCGCTCGACGAAAATGCTCAGCTCGCGTGGATCGCCGGACGGGGGGAGCCAGGTCGCCGCCGTCATCTCTAGCGTGCCGGGGAGTATGTGCACCTCATCGGCGGGGATCGTAAGCGCCTCGACCCATCGCGTTTCGCTTTCGTCCTCCGCGACCAGCCGCCGCTCGCCGGTCACGGGTACGCCGTCGTAGACGAGGTGTAATCCTTGCCAGTTGCCTGTCACCGCATGTGGACGTGAGTATGCAATTTGGATCGTCAGCGATTGTTCTGGCCGGGCGTAGACGCGCAGCCGCCCACTCTCTTTCATCCAACGGCCAAAGGGGGACAGGTCGGGCACCTCGACATCGTGAAAGCCGCCATCAATGACGTAGAACTCTTGAGCGGAGGTCCGCAGGTCGTGGTCGTATTGTTGCCAGGCCTTGGTCTGTCGCGGCCACAGACGCCACTGGGCGGAGAGTGTCGAGTGGGCCGGGTGGAAGCGTTGCTGGTCGGCGGGTACGTCGCTGAACAGGTAGGTGCTATAGTTGACAAAGATGGTGGACATTTGCACCCAGAAGCCGGCGACGAACAGCAGAGTTGCGCTACCCACGCGCAGCCAGCGTGCAATATCGCGCCGCTCCAGGAACGCGCCGATGGGCAGGGTCAGGAAAGGAGTGATGCAGACGATGTAGCGCGGGCCCCAGTTGCCACCGCCGTGCCAACGGGGGGTGATCAGGCTGTAGAATAGAGGGTAGGAGACGGCGATAGCCAGGAACAGCCAAGTTTCGTTTCGGCGGCGGCGGGCCAGGCCGAATATGCCCCACAGCGCTAACACGGTCGGGGGTGAAAAGAAGAAAAATCCCTTCCCGGAACTGAAAAAAAGGCCGTACAGGCTGAGGATGGGCGTCGCCGTCGCGGATATCGCGCCGACCGTGCCGCTGGGGTCGCCCTGAGTGTAGCCGGTTTCCAAGACGCTGTCAAAACGGGCATAGTTGAGCGCCAACAGCGCCGCCAGGATCAATACGAACGGGATCACCCCGGACAATGCGGTCCGTCCCAGCCAGCGCATAGGATGCTGGGGCCGCCGTAGACATTCCAGCAGCAGGTAGAGGGCCAGGGCTGGGCCAGCCACCAGCATCACGTACTTGGTCGCCGTGCCCAAGCCCATCGCGGCGCCGACCAGCGCCATCCAGCCCCAGCGGTCTGTGTGCGCGTACCGATAGGCCGCCCATGCCGCTAACACCAGCCAAAAGGTATGCAGCGTCTCGGCGAAAAGGGTGCGCGCGTAGGGCCGAGCTATCGTCGCCAGCCCAAAAGTCGAGGCCACAAAGACAGCCGTTCGGCACCGATAGCCTAAATCAACGCCGAACAGGTAAAGCAGCGCCGCCGTCGCCGCGAGGACGGGGGAGTTGAACAGACACACAAAGAAGCGGGTAAAGTATCCGTAGAACGGCGGGGGAAAGGCCCGCGCCACCCAACGTCCTGCCAGGTAGAATGGCACGGACAGCAACGACTGGAGTGGCCCGGTCACAGCGTAAAAATTTCCATTGCGCGCGCGCATCAATGTTCGAGGCGCATCGCCCGCCTGCTCCGGCTCCAACTGGGCGAACGTGCCTCGTTCGACCAGGCTCTCGGTCACCAGGTACATCGTCTCGCCATCGGCAATTCTGACGTGCGCGCTATTCGTCAGCCAATATAGGCACGTCAACAAGCAAAACAGCGCCAGGGCCAGGCGCGCGTTGATGGACCGGTTATCCTCTGTTATTCCAAAGCGCTGCATACTCTCTCGTTCCTCTGGCATTGTATCGCAAAACAGATTTAATTATCCACGAAAACGGCCCTTTGTCCAGCCTTGAAAAACTACTCTACCATGTTACAATACTGCCCGTCGTAGAACACGGATTGGCAGGTTTGCAGATTTAAGATTGACGGGATCAACGGATTTGTACAAGAAAAAGATCATCGGCGTCGTGGTGCCGGCTTACAATGAGGCAAAGCTGATCGGGCGCACCCTGGATACCCTCCCCGATTTCGTGGATTGGGTCGTGGTGGTGGACGACTGCAGCCAGGATGAGACTGTCGAGCGCGTTCTAGAGCGTGTCGCAGAGCAACCGGAGCGCGTGATCCTGATCCAGCACCAGGTCAACCAGGGCGTGGGCGGGGCGATTGCCACCGGATACAAGTGGTGCCGCGACCACCAGGTGGACGTGGCGGTGGTGATGGCCGGTGACGCGCAAATGGACCCCGCAGATTTGCCCGCTCTGCTCGATCCGGTGGTCGAGGGCAAGGTGGATTACGCCAAAGGGAATCGCCTGTTCACGGGGGATGCGTGGAACCAGATTCCCAAGGTTCGTTACCTGGGCAACTCGGCCATGTCGCTGTTGACCAAGATCGCGTCGGGCTATTGGCACGTGGCCGATTCGCAATCGGGCTATACGGCCATCAACTCGCAGGCGCTCGAGACGATTGATTGGGACCGCATGTACAAGCGGTACGGCCAACCCAATGATTTACTGGTAAGGCTCAACGTGTACAATTTTCACGTGCGCGATGTACCGATCAGGCCGGTTTACGGTGTTGGTGAGGAATCGGGCGTCAGGCCGCTGTGGATGATCCCCAAGTTATCGTGGCTGCTGTTGAAGCTCTTTTTCTATCGGATGGTGCAAAAGTACGTGATTCGAGACTTTCATCCGCTACTGTTCTTTTACCTGATGGGCATGGTGCTGTTCGTACCGGGATCATTATTTGGATTGTACCTGGTCATCTATCGCCTGTTTTACGGCACCGTTGCGGCCACCAGTGCGTTGTTCGCCGTCTTTCTCTTTGTGTCGGGGCTGCAATCCATCTTTTTCGCCATGTGGTTCGATATGGAGTACAACCGCGACCTGCGCTGAGGGATATGCGCGTCTGCATGCTCACGACCTCTTTTCCCCGCTGCCCGGGCGACTTTGCCGGGGTGTTTGTCTACAACCTGGCGCTGACATTGAGCGAGCGAGGGGTGGGGGTCGAGGTGGTCGCGCCCCACGACGGCCACGCTCCTCGTTGCGAGACACGGGGCCACGTCCGCATACACCGCTTCGTCTATGCGTGGCCACAGAGGTGGCAACAACTCGCCTACGGGGAGGGTATCCCGAACAACCTCCGCCATCGCCCGTGGGCAGCGCTGCAGATACCGGCTTTCTTAGCCGCGTTTCTGATGGCCGCTCGCCGAATCTGCGCCGATTGCGACGTGGTGCACGTCCACTGGGCGCCCCTGGCCTGGCTTGGCCTGGCGCTGCGACGGCGGTATGGGATCCCGGTCGTGATTTCGGTTCACGGGACCGACGTCCGTTCGATTCCCTCGTTTCTGATCCGGCCTGCGCTGGCGCGCGTGGACGCGGTGGTGGCATCAAACCTGGAGACCGAGGCCTTGCTGCGACAGCTCGGCGTCACCGAATATCACGCCATCCCACTGCCCATTGACGAGGCAGCGTTCCAGCCGGGGATGGAGGCCGGACCTGTCGCGGAGGAATTGGGCCTGAGACCAGGGGATGATGTGGTGACGTTTGTAGGCCGGCTGAACGCGTTCAAGGACCCTCTGACCCTGGTCCGGGCGGCCCCGCTGGTGCTCGCCGAGCGGCCGCAAGCCCGCTTCGTGATCGTGGGGTATGGGCCGCTGGCCGGCGAGCTGCGAGCCGCCGTGCGCCGGTGGGGGATCGAGCAGGCGGTCCACCTGGTGGGCGCGCGGGGGGACACGGGCCGCTTCCTGTCGCTCTCCGAATTGTTCGTGGCCCTCAGCCCGGTGGAGAACGCCTGGAGCATGACGATTGTCGAGGCGATGCACATGCGAGTACCCTGCATCATCACGCGGGCCGGGCAGACGGAGCGGCTTTTCACGCATCGGGAGAATGCCTATCTGATTCCGCCGGAAGACGAGCGCGCGCTGGCGGCAGCGATCCTGCGCCTGCTCTCCCACAAGGAGGAGCGAGACCGGTTGGCGCGCGGCACGCAGACCCTGCTTCAGCGGCATGGCCGGGAGAATGAGCGCATCGCGCAGCGCACGTTGTCTCTGTATCGGACCGTGCTTGATCGGAGGGGGGCAGATGTACGATGACAAGTTTTACCAGGATATGGCCGCCGCCTACCTGGATCGCACGGCGTGGACCAAACTGCGGTTGGCACAGATCGAAAGAATGGTGGACCCACAACCCGGCGACCGGATCATTGACCTCGGCTGCGGGATGGGGGCGGTGACACATTTCTGCTCGACGTTTGGAGCAGAGGTCGTAGGGGTGGATCTATCACCCCCTGCGATACAAGCGGCAAAGCGACTGTTCGAGGACGCCCCCATCACGTTCTACGAACGGGACGTTTCCAATCTCTATGACATTGAGAACGAATCCTTCGACAAAGCCGTTTCGGCTGACTTGGTTGAGCACATTACGCAATCATCGTTTGAGGGTATGGTGCGAGAGGCGTTCCGTGTCTTGAAACCAGGCGGCACGCTTTCCATCTACACACCCAATCCCACGCACATGATCGAGCGGATGAAGGCGCGCAACCTGCTGAAGCAAAATCCAACCCACATTGATCTCAAGACAAAGGAACGGTTGCTGGCGACGCTGGAAGCGGCCAATTTTCGCCCTCGCTTGGCATACTTTACGCCTAGTTTTTTCCCCGTGTTCAATCTCATCGAGCGGGTGATGATGCCGTTCCCGCTGGTCGGCCCCCTATTTCGATACCGAATCTGTATCAGCGTCGTCAAACCGAATGAGAACAGAATCGGAGGCTAGGTATGGTGAAAACTGAGCGGCGAATCGGTCATCCCGTGGTCATCGTCGGGTGGGACGGCGCGTCTTTCGACGTGATCGAGCCCTGGTTGGCGGCGGGAGAGCTGCCCAATCTACAGCGGTTGATGGCGGAGGGCGTCAGCGGCAAGCTCCGCTCGACCATCCACCCGATGAGCGGCCCAGCCTGGGCCTCGTTCATGACGGGCAAGAACCCCGGTCAGCACGGGATCTTTGATTGGACGCGCCACGTGGATGGTCGGTACGAGCCATCCCTGGTCAACGCGGCCTCCTTGCACAGCAAGACGATGTGGGAGATCGCCAGCGAGGCCGGCCTGACGACCGGTATCGTCAACGTACCGGTCACCTATCCCCCTCGCGCTGTGAACGGCTACCTGGTCTCCGGCTTGCTGACTCCTTCCATCAATTCCCAATTCACCTCACCTCCTGCTCTGGCCGACGAACTGCACCAGGCGGCCGGCGGTTACGTGATCCAAGGACAGGAATGGTACGTCGAGGGAAAAGAGGCGGTGTGCATCAAGGACACCCTGACCACGTTGGAGAAAAGGGGGCGGGCCGTGCTGCACCTGCTGCGCAAGCATCCGTGCGACCTGAACGTGTTCGTGTTCACGGCGACGGATTCGATCCAACACCGGTTTTGGAAGTATATGGATCCCGATTTCCCCGGCTATAAACCCGAGTACGCCCGGCATGCCGACGCCGTGCGGCGAGTTTTTCGTCAGGCGGACGAGATCCTGGGGCAAATCCTCTCCCATCTCCCCCCAGACGCCGCTGTGATCCTGATGTCCGATCACGGGGCCGGGCCGTTGTACAAGCTCATCTTTGTCAACCGGTGGCTGATGGAGCTGGGGCTGCTCAAGCTCAAGGACCGCCCCATGACCCACCTGAAGCGCTGGCTGGTCAAGAACCGGGTGCTGCTTCGAGGGTACACCGTCCTGAGCAAAATAGGCCTGACGAATCTCTATCTACGCATCCCGCGCGCTCAGAGAAGCCGAGTGGTGAGCTCGTTCCTGACGCCGGACGACGTGGATTGGTCGCGCACCAAGGCGTACGCCACGGGCGACTTTGGTCAAATCCGGGTCAACCTGCGGGGGCGAGAGCCGGAGGGCGTCGTCTCCCCCGGTCAGGAGTACGAGGATGTGGCCGCGTTCATCACAGAGAAATTGTACGCGCTCGAGGACCCCGAGACGGGAGAGCAGATCATAGACCGAGTGTACCGCAAGGACGAGATTTACAGCGGCGGCTGCCTGGACCTGGCCCCGGACCTGTTGTTCGCCGCGCAGGAATACGCCTACATCTCCTCCAAGCATTTTGGCTTCGAGGAGGACGAGCTGATCGTGCGCTCGGACTATGCCAATTCGGGCAGTCACCGCCAGGATGGCGTCTTGGTCGCTTGGAGGGAGGGCGCCAAGCGGGGGAAGACGGTGACCGGGGCGCAGATCATTGACGTGGCCCCGACCGCGCTCTACTTGCTGGGCGTCCCCATCCCGGACGACATGGATGGGCGTGTGCTGACCGAGGTCTTGGACGAGGCCTATCTGGCCGATCACCCGATCCAGCGCCGGCGTTCCACCGCCCTCGATGGCGGCTCACCGTCGGATGGCGCTTATTCGGACGAGGACGACGAGCAGGTGCGCCGCCGCTTGGAGGATTTGGGCTACCTTGGCTGAGTCACAGGAACACGTTCCCGATCCGCCGCCGGAAACATCGCGCCGCAGATCGCGCTCTTGGATGATGGTGGGCGTCATCCTCGCGATTGGGATCGCGAGTGCTGTTTTGTTGGCCTACCTGCTGCGGGATATGGATTGGACGCTCTTGCGGGAGACCGCCCCGCTCTACCTGGCGCTCATCCTGCTGCTGTCGGCGCTGGGCACGGCGACGTACACGGCGGCGATCTATGTGCTGGTGCGCGCCAGCGGATACTCGACGACGATAGGGCAGGCCTACCTGGTGCTGACCGCCAGCCTGAGCGTGAACTATGTGACCCCGCTCAAGTTTGGGATTCCTCTCCGTATCTATTTGTACCGGCAGGTGATGCACGTCCCACTGGCGGTCGGCACGGCGCTCGTCGCCCTCGAGACCTGGCTCGGCATGCTGATCCCGGCGATGATCGCCGGCGTAGGGGTTGTCTTCTTGTTCCCAGAAGTTGGGCTGGCGGCCCCGCTGGCGCTGTTGGCTATTCTCTTGGCGGGGATGGGCCTGGCATGGTTCATCCAGCCGTCCTGGGTCGCCCCCCTGCTGAAGCGGCTGCCGCTCCAAAAGTTCACCCTGCGCCTCGCGCGGTTTGGCGAGACGGTTCAGATGGGCTTTCGCAGTGCGCCGCTCCGGGGGTTGGGCGTCGCGGCGCTCTTGATCGGGCTCAATGTGACGGTCGCCGCGGTCCGGCTCTACGTGGTGCTGCTGATGCTGGGGCAAACGATCCATTGGTCCAGCCTGTTGGCTGTGCTCGCCATTTCGATCACCGCCGGCAACCTCTCGATGATTCCGATGGGGCTGGGCGTACGAGACGCCAGCTTGACCCTGCTGCTGATACGACTGGGGGTGCCGGACGAGGTCGCGCTTTCGGCGGCCGTGATTCAGCGGCTATTTGCGCCAGGCTGGCCGTTGCTACTGGGGATAATCTCTACAAACGTCCTGGGCGTTTCAGAGTTGATAAAGCGGGGCAGCGATACCGAGGGAACTATACAAGAATCGTAGCTCCCCACGTCAGTCGTCACGGAACCTCCACCGCCGTCAGCAAGAGGCGATCTCCGTCTTCAACACTCCACCGCTCCATCGTATCCAGCCAATACGCACCGGTCTGGAGCCAGTATTCGCCGCCCGGCAATTCCGAGGGAACTGAGAGAGCGTGGCATTGTACCAGAATGTCCCCCGGCCGTAACTGGTCCCAGGGAACACCCAACCCATCCTCCACGGACACGGGCACACCATCGGCGTTCAACAAGTGGCCCATCAACGAGAAAGGTCGGTCTGGCTGCCCTGTCACCTGCCAGTAAGTCGTCAAGTTGACAGCCTGCTCCCCCTGGGCCACCTCGTATCCCAGGAACGCCAGCGGGCCGTCCAGAGAGAGCGGGGCGGAAACCGCGATTCCCTCGGCCAGCGCCCGCTCCGGCGGCCACTCGATCGGAGCTGCCCAGGCCTCTCTGGAACGGGGGGTGAGAGCCTCCCCGGCGTCCCACTCGAAGATGATCAGAGGCGGGGTCTCGCGCGGGATCTTTTGCTCAAAGCTGAGCCGGGCCAGAGCGAGTCGCTGCTGAGTGAAACCGTCTTCTTCGGCCATCGCTTCTCGGTGCAGCACGTACCAACCGGCGGACTCCCCGCTGTTCGGGTAGAGCCAGCTCCGGGTGCAGTCGAAAGCCAGCGTGCGCAAGTCATCCCGACCAAACCCCTCGGCCACCGCCTCCGGCGACAGCGGTGTGACCGGCACGCTGCACTGGGCTAACCAGGTTGGCCTCGGCTCCCGCTCACGGACGTGGTAGACGAGCATGGCGTTGGCGATCACGTCGTCCGGCTCCCGGTGCCAGAACCAATTGTACATCTCGCGGTCTATCAATTGCAGCCCGCGCAGGGTGGAGGCGCTGATGACGTAGGTGCCCGGCGCGGGATTGAAGCGGGTGGGCAGCACGGCCGGCGCGTCTGCCAGGGGAGGCAGCGGTGTGGCCTCAATTCCGTACAGCTCGGGCCGGATGAAGAAGGTAAAGCTGCTAAAGCACACCTCCGGCCAGTCCCGTTCGGCCAGGTAGCCCCGCAGCGCCTTCGAGGCCTGCCCCCAATCCACGTTCGAGTCGGCCAGGTAGCGGTAGCCGTTCTCTGGCCCTCCGGCGACTTCGTTAAAGTAGGTGAGGTGGAAGGGCCAGACGCGCAGGGTGCCGATTGCCTGCCAGAGCAGTAAGGCGTAAAGCGTGATGCGTAAAACGTAGTGCGTAAAACGTGAAACGTGAGACGCAGGACGTGGGACAAGGCGGGCGATGAAGAGGTACAGGAAAGGCACGATGGGGAGGATGTGCCGGTAGCCCAGATTGATCTTGTTCGTCATACTCATGAGGAAATAGCTTGCCGGCAGGCTCGCCAGGATGAGCACTTGCCAGCGCTCTTTGGGGCTGCGCCAGGCGGATAGCAAGAACGCGCCCATACCGGTTCCTATGAGGGCGATGGCGGGCAAGGGCGTCTTGAGGGCAAAGACGATGGGGAAATAGTACCACCGCCCTCCCACGTAGGTCTCGCCCAGCAGGTAGGCCGGGTTGCCACGGGAGACGTGCCGCCCCACTCGCAGAAAAGAGTTCCAGTACGTTGGGGCGGGGAGCGGGATGGGGAACCCCGGCGGAGGGCCAAAATCGAAGAGGTGGATGGCCCACAGCGTCAGGAAGGCCGCGCCCAGATAGACGAGCAACCGGCCCACCAGCTTTTTCCGCCAGCGTTTCAGCCCCCACAGGCCCATCAACCCGACGCTGACGGGGAGCGCGATCAGGGCAGAGACCTTTGCCCCCAGCGCCAATCCCAAAAAGACCCCGCCTATGACCAGATTGGACCAACTTGGTCGGCGCAAGAGACGATGGACGCCGAACATGGCGACAAAGATGAAACAGGTGACTCCCAGGTCGAGAGTGGCCAGTGTGCCGTGGGCCAGGATGTTGGGGTCAAAGATAAAGAACGCCAGGGCCAGCAGCCCCGCGTGCGGCCCGAACCAGTCGGCGGCCCAGCGGAAGAGGAAGGCTCCCATCAGCACAGCCAGCCAGGCAATCGGGATGCGGGGGGGAACCGTCCACGAATCTACGGGCCGGCTCCACCAGATTTCGTTGCGCACGAACAGCCGCCGGTCTCCCTGCTCCCACGCGGGCACGTCCTCTGGGTCTGGTGTATTGGGCGAGAGGAGCAATGGCCAGCTCATCCAGTGCCCTATCAAGGGCGGATGGTCTTCGACCAGGCGCAGGTCGCCCGTGCGCAGTGTGCCGTAGCCGGTGGAGATGTGGAGATCCTCGTCGAAAGTAATGGAGAGGTGTGGGATGCTGGTCATTGCCTGGGCGAAGAGGAGGCCCAGCAGCAGCGCCGCTATGAGTGTATGCGAGTGTTTGTTCACGGCGCGACTCCCTTCTCGCTGGTTGGAGCCGCCGATACGTCAAGCGCTATTACGTTGTCTGGTTGAGGAGCGCTGGACGCATCTACGACCGGCAAGCGCTCCAGCGATGGCCAGGTGTACATCCCCACATTCAGCGTCAGTAGCCCTTCATACGTGGAGGTCAGAAGTAAACTGATTGTGTCCGTGACCGCCTGACCGGGGAGCCAATAGGACGTGGGGAACCGTCCGTCCAACGGCTGGCGATCCACCTGCGCCAAAAGCTCGCCGTCCGCTCCTCTCACGTGGACAAAGGTCGTGGCGTCGTAAGGTACGGGCTGTAGCGATTGCCAGGTCAACGTCAGTGTGATCGTCTCCCCCCCCCGCTCCGCCTCCAGCCGATCGAGCCCGATCGCACCATCCAGAACGTAGAGTGGCGACGATTCACTCGCCAGCAGCTCGTCGGGCGATAGCACCGGCACGCCCCGGAGGAAGGGGGTATCGAGAGGGGCGCCCCCAGCGCTCGTTGCCTGCAAGCGGTTATCGGTCCGCGGATCAATGAACCCCACTTCGATGGCTGCGCCAAGCGGCGTCGGTGTATCGAGAGAGACCTGTACCAGGACTTTATCACAGAACGGTCGGTCGGGTGTCCAGCGATCTGTGGGCAGGTTGCCCAACCCCGGATACGTCCTGCGCAGACCCCACACCCCAGGAAAAGCCTGATCGTCCAACTGGCCGAGATCCAAAAGTTGCACGAACACTGTGTAGGGTACGTCTGTCTGGGCCAGTGGCCTCCAGCATAGCTCGACCGGCAGGTACGCACCGGGGAGAGTGTACGGCTCGGGCAGGCTATAACCGACTAGTTGCGCGATCTGGGTTCCGGTCTCCGGTTGCGCGTAGATATTGCCTACCGGATGCTCGATCTGCTCTTCCGTCCACTCGCGCCAGGGATGATACAGCGGATAGAGGCTCACGAGAGGGGCCAAGATGCCAAAGATCACTACCACTCCGGCCCCAAACGGCAACACTATCCGCTGCCAGTGCGCGGGGAACGCGGACCATCCCAAGACGAAAAGCAGCGCCAGCGGCGCAAGCGCCGGAAACAGCAGCCGTCCGTAGGCCCACGCCCCCTCTTGGGTCCAGTAGGCGATCAGCAGGAGCAAAAAGGTAAGGGGCCAACTCAGCAACAGGAGCCAGGCGTGAAACGTGAAACGTGAAACGTGAAAAGTGAGACGTAATGCGTAGCGTAAGCCGTAATACGTAATGCGTAATAGGAGGAGCGCCAGGCTGACGCGGCCCCACCAGATGAGGGCCTTGTCCAAGCGGGTTGGGCTGACAAAGGTGCGGCTCAGGTTAGCCCAAAATGTGCGCTCGATGCTAGATAGGTCGCGCCAGAACCGTTGTGCAAGGGGCTGAACCTCCGCCGCTGTAACGGTGTGCACGTGGGTGGACAACGGGTCACCGTAAAGCAACGTGTTGCGCGCGTACCACCACCCGCCGACGAGCAGGGCAACGGCCAGGATAACGAGACCATCACGGAAAAAGTCACGGCGCAGGCCGCGATGGATGAGGAGCAGCGCCAGCCCCGTCAGAGGAAAAAATAGCAGACAGCTCACTTTGGTGATGCTAGCCAGGCCAATAATGGCGCCCACGAGCGCGGCAAAGTGAGGCAACCCGTCTCCTTGCAAGCGGCGCGCCAGGAGAGCGACCGTTAACGCGCCCCAGAAAGCGGCCGCCGCGTCGTTATTGACGGCCGTCGCAATGTACAGGAACTTGGGCTGAAATCCGACGACGGCGGCCGTGGCGATGGGGATCAACGACTGGCGCGGAAACAACTGGGAGGCGAGATAATACGCGGCGAGCATCGTCCCCAGGCCAAAGAGCAAAGAGACCAGCCTGCTTCCCAGCACCAGGGGTGTTATGTGCGGCGGGTGGAGAAATACGTTGCGGTTATCCTCGCGGTAGCCCGGGACCGAAAAGTTCATATAAGGATTGGTAGCAAGCAAGCTTTCCGGCTCGGCGGTTTCGGGCAACCACCGGGTCAGCAGCGAGGCGAGGAGGTAATACAAAGGAGGCTGTTTGTACTCGGACGAGAATCCCTCTGCAAAGTAGAGCGGCGGCAACGAACCGTGTTCCCGCAGATGCAGGATGTAGCCGTAATGGCCGTCCTCGTCCGGCTTTTCGAACAGCGGCGTGACCAGTGCATAGGCGAGACCGGCCGCAAGGTAAAGGACGGCCAACCAAAAAAGGGATGAGCGTATGATTCGAGAGATGCGCGTCACTGGTCAACCTCCAACCGCGCCAACACGATCCGGTCGCCAATGGGTTGCCCGTCCGACGTGACGGCGAGTCGCTCCAAGCCTGCCAGCGCATAAGCGCCTGTCTGCACCCAATACGTTCCAGACGTGGCGGTCGGTGGAATCTCTAGAATGTGGCGCTGGACGATGATGTCGCCCTCCCGCCAGTTTTCGAGCGGCGCGCCCAGCCCATCGCCCACCGCTACGGCCTGCCCCTCCCGATCCAGCAAGTGAGCCATCAACGATAGCGGGCTGTCGGGGTCACCTACCACAGACCAGTAGGTCCACAGAGCCAGCGTCTCACCTGGCGCCGCACCAACTGCCTCCAGCCGATAGCCCAGGAACGCCAGCGGGCCAGAAAGAGTAAGTGGTGGAGAGAGAACAGCGCCCTCCACCTCTGCCTGCGCCGGCGTCCAATCGGAGGGAGCCACGACTACCGAGCCGGTCTGCACACCATCCATCAGCCGACCTGAGGCCAAAGGGGGCCACGCGTAGACGGTGAAAGGGGGCACGTCCCGCGGCATTCGCTGTTCGTAGGCCAGCCGGGCCAGCGACTTGTGCGTTTGTGCAAATTCGTTCCCGGTCTCCTCTCCCCGGTAGAAAGCATACCACCCTGGCGACTGCCCCCCGTCGGGGTAGAGCCAGGCTTGAGTGCAGTCAAAGTAAATCAAGCGCAGGTCGTCGCGCCCAAATCCCTCGGCGGCGACCTGGGGCGAGAGGGGAGGTACGGGGACCGTGCACTGGGCCAGCCAGGTGGGGGCGGGGTACTGCTCTGGGACATGGTAGTAGAACAGCGCGTGACCGATCTTGGCGTCCGGCTCCCGCCTGCGGAACCAGTCGTACATCTCCGGGTCGGCCAGGGGGACGCCGTCCAGTGTGGTGGCGCTGATGACGTAATCGCCCGGCGGCGGGTTGAAGCGAGAGGGAAAGACGGCCGGCGTGTCGCCCCGCAGCGGCGTCAGCGGCTCGTACTCCACGCCGTAGAGCGCCGGGTCGTAAAAGATAAAGGCTGAGAGATGCACCGGCCCTATCTCGTTCTCCTGCTGGAAGCGGGCCAGATCTTTGTACGCCTGTCCCCAATCGGTGTTGGAATCGGCCAGGTAACGGTAGCCATTGTCCGGCCCGCCGGCCAGTTCGTTAAAGTAGGCCAGGTAGTGGGGGGAGATGCGGAGAGTGGAGAGGGCCAGCCAGAAAAGCAAAGCGTAAAACGTGAGACGTGAGACGTGAAACGTAAAACGTAAAACGTCAGGCGTCAAACGTGATGCGCGAAACGTCAAACGCGAGATAAAGATAAAGAGGAGCGGGAGGATGGGCAGCAGGTGGCGGTAGCCGATGTTTAGGTTACTGAACAGGCTGCTCGCTCCATAGACCAAGGGGAAGAGAAACAGGACGCTTTCGTCGCGCAGAGAGCGGCGCGTCCCTTTCCAGAAAGCAATAGTTGCGGCGAGGAGCAGCGCCAGGGTCGGCAGGGGGGTCTTTAGCGCAAAAGCAACGGGAAAGTAATACCACCAGCCCTGCGAACTGTTCTCGCCCATCAGAAAGGCGGCGTGACCGTCGGCCATGTGCTGGCGGAGACGCAGCCAGGGGATGGCGTGGCTGGCCGCCGGAACTGGAAATGGTATGCCGGGGATGGAGCCCAACTCGAACCCATAGATGCCCCAGAAAACCAGCCCAGCAATGATCAGAAGCAGCAGTAGGGAGACAAACCGTCGGCGTGACAAAGCCAGCACTATCAACAGAGCCACTACCGGCAGCAGGAGCAGGGCCGAGAGTTTGGCTCCCTGGGCCAGGCCAAGCGTCACGCCGGCGAACACCAGGCGCGGCATTGTGGGGCGGCGCAGGAAGCGGGACAGCGCAAACAGCGCCAGCGTGATGAAGCAAGTCGCGCCCAGGTCGGTGCCGGCGACTCCGGAGTGGGCCAGGATATTGGGATCGAAGGCCAGGAGGACGAGGGCCAGGAGGCCGCTCTTCCAGCCCCAGAGATCAGTCGCCCACCGGAAAACGACCACGCTGAGCAGCACGACCAGAAACGCTGATGGAACCCGGGCGGCAAACACCAGCCGGTCTATGGGCCGGTAAGGATAGAGCCACTGCTGGGTCATCCGCAGGAGAGGCAGGCTTTCCGTTGTGGGTTTGGCCGCTTCGTCCCAGGGGGGCAGGGTACGCGGGTCGGAGAGGTCGGGGACGGTCAGCAAAGGAAGGGCGGCCAACACCTTGGCCAGCGGCGGGTGCTCCTCGACCAGTCGAAAGTCGCCGGTGCGCAGGATGGTATAGCCGCTGGTGATATGCAGGCCTTCGTCAATGGTGATAGAGGTGCGTGCTGCGCTCCCAACAGCTTGCGCGAAAATAACGCATAAAAGCGCCAGAACCAGCAGGTTCAGTGGCGCCGATATTTTGTGGGGGGCAGATTCGAGTGTCATGCTGGCGAACCATTGTACCATTGTCCAGGCTTCTGGCAAGAGGGCAATGGGCGAAAACCATGTACCTACTCACCTTGACACCTGTACCACTTTCACTTATACTGCCCCCCTGCAAAGGGATGTGGGGCAATCTGTTCTGGTCCCTGAATTGCGAACAAGGAGGATTCTAAAATGAGATTTCCATTTCACCGTTTACATTTGATCCTGGGGCTGGTGGCTGTGTTGATCGCGCTGGCGGCTTTTGCGCCTCTCGTCCAGTCCCCTCACGTCTACGCCGGGGAGGGTGTTGCTCCCCCCAACCCAGCGGGCGATAACGCGGTCGCTGCCGCGGCCTCGCTGCACAATCCCAACTTTGATAACGGCATCTGGTACGAGTTTCACCTGCGCTATCAAAGCTCCTACCCAGCAGGCGTGTGGGTCCCGGCAGGCAACACGTACAGCGACTCCCAGGACTGGCGGATCTGGTTCTTGGATGGCACGGCCGTCGTGGATTGCGACCACAACGTTAACCACGTACATTCTGCCCCAGAATCCGTCAAGATTTGGCCCTGGTCTGGGCGTCAGGTGGCCGGACTTTACCAAGAGATACCTGGTGTTACTCCTTGCCTCACCTATCAGTTTCAGATGTACGGTTATTCCAGACAAGAAGAAGTGAGCGACAGCCTGACCGCTCTGAAAGTGGGCATTGATCAGGCAGGGTGGCATCCAGATTCGGCAACCGACCCGGCGGTTCACACCTGGCCCTCGACGATGGTGTGGGGAGACTCTCATAAATACACTAGCGGCTTTGGCCTGCTCGAGGTGACCGCCGAGGCATTGAACGATACAATCGCCGTCTTTACGTACGCCGATGCCAGCGGCGGGAACTCGCACAAGATCCATTGGGATACTGGCTCTTTAGCAGACGTGACGCCGTCACAGATCATTGACCCCGACGATCCGCCTTCTCCCAGCGGGATTAACATCACGTCGGTAGTCACCACCAGCACGACGGCCCAGATAAACTGGACGACGAGCGCCGCCGCGCTGGGGCAGGTGTATTATCAGCAAGTTTCATCTGATGGTACGCCGTCTACTCTTCCTAACAAAATCTACCTGCCGCTGGTTTCCCGTGCAGGTTCGCCCTGGCAGGCGACGACTTTGAACAAGACGCCCACTACTTCGCACTCGGCGACCATTACCGGACTGACATCAGGACAAGAGTACACCTACATTGTCGCATCTCGGGGCCTCTCCGGCGGGCAGTGTGTCACCTGGGTTTCAAATGAGTTGACTTTCACCACCCAATAGAGGTGAGGTTGTCCTCGCTCCTGCCCCTGCTTTGAGAAGAAGCGAGGGCAGGAACGAGCCTCCGGTTACCTTTCGGCATCCACTGCCAGCGCTGGGAGCGTCAATTGATCCCCGGCCTGTTCCCCTTCCACTTTCCACCGCTCCATCGTGTCGAGCCAGTAGACCCCCGTCGTCGGCGTGTATTCCCCCGGCGGCGCGTCTGCCGGTAGAGGCAGCACGTGACGCTGGACGATGACGTCGCCGATCTGCCAGTTCTCGATCGGCACCCCCAGCCCATCACCCGTGATAACAGCGCCGCCCGGTCCCACCAGATGCAGCATAATTGAAAGAGGCCGCTTCGGCAGACTGCCCACTCGCCACCAGGTCTCTATCTCGACCGTCCGTCCGGGCTCAATTGGAAGGGAGTCAACGCCAGTATAGCCCAGGAAAGTCAAATAACCGATGCGGGTAGCGGTATCAGGTGTGAAGCGCGGCGTCGCGGGTGGGGAAACCTGTTCATAGATGGCAAACGGAGGCAACGCTCGCGCCTCTCGCTGCTCGTAACCCGGGGTACTTTCCGCCAGGTGAGCCTGGATGAACGGGTCGTCACTGCGGGCCGTGTCCAGGCACAGCGCGTACCACCCAGGAGACTCCCCGCCGTTCGGATAAAGCCAGCCCGACGTGCAATCAAAGCAAGCTGTGCGCAGATCGCTCCGACCAAACCCTTCCTCCGCTGCCTCGGCGGAGAGGGGGGCCACGGGCACGGTGCATTGGGCCAGCCAGGCAGGTGATTCGTCGTGAGGGTTCACCTGGTACACGAACAACCCGTTTCCCGGACGAGCTATCGGTTCCCTATGCCGGAACCAATCATACGTGTCCGAGTCCGCCAGCATCACTCCCTGTAGTGTGGTCGCGCCGATGGCATAGGCCCCCGGCGCGGGGTCGAAGCGAGAAGGCAGCACTGGCGGCGCGCCGAGCGCAGGCGCGATGGGCTGATAGTTGATGCCATAGAGCGCTGGGTCGGTGTAGGTATAGTAACTCAGCCACACCTGCTTGATCTCTTGCTCGTCCAGGTACGTTTTGAGAGCCTGGAATGATTGCCCCCAGTCGAGGTTCGAGTCCACCAGGTAGCGGTGACCGCCTGCCGGCCCACCGGCCAAAAAGTTGAAATAGGTGAGGTAGTGGGGATGGATGCGGAGGGTTCCAATGATGGAGCAAAATAGTAATGCGTAGAACGTAAAACGTAAAACGTGATGCGTGAAACGTGAAACGTGAGACGCAAGGCGTAAAGTGGCCAGGCTGGCGATGAGGAGGAAGCAGAAGGGCAGTATTGGCAGCAGGAAGCGGTATCCGGTGCCGACTTTGCTCAGCAGCGTGGCCGCACCGTAGCCGCCGAGATAGACCCACATAGCGAGTTGCGAATGGCGAATGGCGAGATGGCAGGCAACCGGAGGTTGCACGCGAATGGCGAATGTGACCAACGCTAGAGCCAATAACAGCAGGGTAGCGGGTGACGTCTTGAGCACGAAAGCCAGGGGGTAATAGGCCAACCAGCCAGTGTCGCTAATCTGACCCATCAAATAAGCGGTGTGCCCCTCTGCCAGGTGGTTGCGCATCTCGCGCCACACTTCCCACTGCGTTGCCAGAGGGACGGGCCGGAATTCGAAGCCGTAGGTTGCCCAAAGCACCAGCAGACCCAAGAGCAGGACGAACGATAGTTGTAGGACCGCACGCCCAACCCGGCGGGTGCGCCCCTTGCCGCCGAACAACGCTGACAAAGGGAACAGCGTCGCCAACACCAGCGCGGTGAAAAAGCCGGAAGACTTGCTGCTCAAGCTGGCTCCCAGCGCCAATCCCGCCAACACCAGATAGCGCCAAGATTGGCGCTTGATGAGCCGCATAGCGGCGAACACGGCGATAAAGCTAAAGGCCGCGAATCCTACGTCGTTGGTCGCCAGGGTGGCGTGGGCCAGGATATTGGGATCGAAGACGAACAAGGCCAGCGCCACGATCCCGCCCCAGGAGCCGAACCAATCGGCGGCCCAGCGGAAGAGGAGGGCGGCCCACAGCAGCGCCGCCAACACCACCGGCACCCGCGCTGCAAAGGTGGCCGCGTCGAGCGCGTCTCCGTACCAGGCCACGAAGGCCGGCGCGAAGCGGGCCATCTCGGCCGTATCCCACCCTTCAAGCGCGCTCAACTCTGGGCCGGGTTGCAGCAGCAATGGCAGTGCCACCAGTCCCTGCATCAAGGGGGGATGCTGGACCGAGGTCGCCATACGCAGGTCGCCGCTGCACAGGAAGGCGTATCCGGCCCCCATGTAGACCGGCTCGTCGGCGGTCAGCGAGAGTCGCGGTATGGCTGTCACCGCCTGGGCGAAAAATAGGATCAGCAGCACGACGGCAATCATGCGAATAGCGAATTGCGAATTGCGAATTGCGTGCGGCAGAGATTTTGTCACTTTTGTCGGCCTCAAGGATGAAATACCAGTTCTAACACCACAAAATTATCCCATACCAACTGGGAGAAGTCAAACACTGGTATTGTCTGGAGCAGAGACGCGGGCACGACTTTTTCCCAGAAAGTGGTAGAATAACACCTATGACGAGTTGGACGCGCAAGCACTATCGTGACGTGGCAGTGTTGGGCATCTACTGCGTTCTGACGATAGCGATGACCTGGCCTTTGCCTGCGCAGATGCCCACCCATCTGGCAGGCGACGACGTGGATGTATTGATCAATCCCTGGGCTGATTGGTGGACCAAGAAGGTCCTGACGGAGAATCTGGACTTTTACCGTACTGACCACATGTTCTATCCCCAGGGGACCAGCCTCGTCTTCCACAGCTTTAGCCACGTCAACACTGTTATCTCGCTGCTCCTGACCCCGCTGGTCGGCCATTTCACAGCTTACAACCTGGCAATCCTGTTGACCTACGTCTTGAGCGGCTTTGGCATGTACCTGCTGGCAAATCATCTGACCGGCTGTCGGCCAGCCGCTTTCGTCGCTGGGGTCGTTTTTGCTTTTCATCCCTACCATCTGTTTCAGAGTTCCCACCCTGTCCTGGTCACGACACAGTTCGTGCCCCTGTTTGCGCTGGCTCTTGCGCGGACGATTCACACCTCTGGCGTAGAGCGGATCAAACAGACGTTGTTGGCCGCCTTGTGGTTCTTGCTGACGGCGCTATCGAGCTGGCACTTGATGCTGATGCTGGCGGGATGGACGGCGCTCTACCTGCTCTACGACCTGCTCTTCGAGCGGGCAAGCTGGACGCCGGGCGTGTTCCGCCACCTGATCCTGCTGGTTATCATAGTCGTTCTGGGGATAACGCCTTTCCTGTGGCCTGTCGTCCGCGAGTTGCTCGCTTCTGGCGCCTCCTATATGACCGTCAGTGTCGAGGAGGGACGGGGAAATGACCTGCTCTCATTCTTCATCCCCAACCGGCTGCATCCGGTGTTTGGCCCCCTCGTCTTGGAAATTAACTCTAGGATCGGCTACACCAGGAATTTGCCGGCTTATCTGGGGTACGCAGCTCTGGGCCTGGCGGTTGCTGGCGTCGCATCCGCCCGCCGCAGGACCCGTTTCTGGTGGTTGACTGGCCTGGTGTTCTTCGCCCTCTCGCTGGGGTCGCAGGTCAGGTGGGAGGGGGATACTTTATGTACCTTTGACCTGCCCTGGGCGGTTCCCATCATTGGCGTGCTAAGGCATCCTCTGCGTCTTAATTCCCTGACCTTTTTATCGCTGGCGGTACTGGTCGGGTTTGGCAGCCGCTGGCTGTACGGGCGGCTTGCGTCACGCGGCAGACCGTTGGCTTACCTGGCTCTGGGACTTTGGACAGGTTTTCTCCTGTTCGAGTATTGGGTTTTCCCTTTTCCTACCACTGAGCCGTCCTACTCCCCTTTCCTTTACCAACTGGCCCAGGAGGAAGGAGACTTTGCGGTGGCCGATTTCCCTGTGGGCCGCCAGGAGGCCAAATACTATTTGTTCTTTCAGACGATTCACGGCAAGAAGATTGTTGACGGCGTGGTGTCGCGCACCCCTGACGATGCTTATGATTTCATAGATGCCGATCCATTGCTGGGGCCGTTGGTCAACGAGAACGTGCCCACCCAGTATCTCGAAGAACGGTTAGCAGTATTGGCCGCCCATGATATTCGATACATCATCCTCCACAAACGCTTCTTCGACTCAGCCAGAATGGAGAACTGGCAAAAGTGGCTGGTCAGCTTTCCCCCTCCGTTCTACGAAGACGAGATGGTGATCGTCTACCGCACTGCCCCCGCGCTAAAGACCGAGTTGCTACGAGAGGAGAGCGTGCGCCGGCTGGACGCGCAACTCGGTGACCAGATTCACTTGCGAGGCTACCGTTCGAGTTCGAGCGAACTTGCTGCCGGCGACACATTGACCGTGACGCTGTTCTGGCAATTGGATGGCCGGTTAACCGCGAACGAGGACTATCACGTCTTTGTGCACCTGTTGAATGAGGGGCAGTTGGCGGCCCAATGCGATGGCGTGCCAGTACAGGGTGAGCGGCCGACCTGGAGTTGGTGGGACGGGGAGGTGATCCAGGACGAGTACGTGCTCGTCACCGATTCCGAGTTGCTTGCTGGCGCGTACACGCTCTCTGTGGGAATGTACGAGCTCTCGACCGGAGTTCGCCTACCAGCAGTCGGCCCCGCCGGCGAACACTTGCCCAACGACAGCATACCGCTTTTGGAAATTCAGGTGACTGGTGGCAATGAGTGAAGTGATAAAGATGAAACGATACGTCAGCCGTGCCAACGCCCGTTGGACATTGATCGCTCTGGCCGTTTACACCCTGACCGCGCTAGTGATGATGTACCCGGCTCCATTCCGTATGGATTCGGTGATCATCGGGGAAGAGCGTGGGGACGCCTATCGGTACGCCTGGACGCTGTGGTGGGCGGAGCAAGCGGCGTTTGACCCCAGCATAGACCTGGTCCATCTCAGCCTTTTGAACCACCCCGTTGGCGTAGAACTGGTTTTCATGCTCACAGGGGGCGCCGTCAATTTGCAGGCGCTGCCTTTTTCCTTGTTGCTTCCCCCGGCCGCTGCCTACAATATCCAGGTCCTACTCTCCTTCATCATGGCGGGAATGGCCATGTACTGGTTCTGCGCCGAATTAACAGGCGACTATGGGGCAGGTCTCGTCGGCGGGTTCATCTTTGCCTTTTTCCCCAACAAGACCGGGCACGTACTGGCCGGGCATCTGCCTCAGGTGACGGTTCACTGGGTCCCTCTTTACGCTCTGTTCCTCTGGCGCACCGTTCGACGCCCTGCCTGGAGCGCCGCCGTGCTCGCTGGTCTGACCCTGGCCCTCGCCTGCCTCGTTCACGTGATACATCTGCCTTACCTCGTCCTGCCGGTCACCGTGGCCGTGCTTCTGATAGCCCTGCTGAGAATGGGGAAAGAGTTTTTCAACTGGCGACGGCTGGGATCGCTGGCCCTGGTGTATTGTCTGGCTGCCGTGTTGGCAGGCCCGTTCCTCCTACCTACGGTTTTGCACTTTGGAGAGGGGGAGGATTATCTCTACAAGACGGGCATTGTCGCCTCTTCTACCGATCTGCTGGCCTTTTTCACCCCATCTCAGTTCCATCCGCTACTGCACCCGCTGGGCTTGGTGCCGTCCTTTGCGGAGGAGGTCTTTCCTGGTTTGGAGTCCTTGCGTGAGGGACTGGCTTACCCTGGTGTTCTGGCGGCGGGACTGGCGCTATGGGGGTTGATCAAAGAGAGACAAAGAGCGTGGGTCTGGGGTGTGTTGGCCCTGATGGCGGCCGTGCTGTCGCTGGGGCCGTTGCTGAAGGTGGGCGGCGAACTGCTGGTGTTTGAAGTGGAAGCGCAGCCAAACCACGTCGCCCTTCCCTACGCGCTGATCGAGCAGGCGCCGCTGATGCAGATCGGACGCACTCCAGGCCGCCTCAACGAGGCTGCCATGTTCGCCGTGGCCGTTCTCGCTGCCTACGGAATAGCCGGGCTTTCCTCGCTGCTGGCGCGCCGCCGCTTGATGACGGCGCTGCTGGCGCCGATGCTGCTTGGGGTCGGCTTCGAGTACGTTGCTATATGGCCTTTCCCGGTCAGTTCAGCCGAGATCCCGCCGACCATCCAAAGCATAGCTAAAGAATCTGACGATGGCGCGCTGTTGTACCTGGGAATGACGGGGCGGCAGATCAATCACCGGGCGCTCTATTATCAAACAGTCGCTCGACGCCCTTGTGTGGGCGGGAGTGTGCATCGCCTCCGCCCCGAGACCCCGCCGTGGTGGGAGACGCTGTCCGGGTTAGCTCGGCCGGACCAGGCGGGAGGCGACGTCATTCCCCGCCCCAACCTGGCCGATAGAATAGCTTGGTTGCATTACTTGGATGTAGATTACGTTCTCCTGCACCAATTGGCGCAGGAGCAGCACGACCCCGTATATCACGATTTCGTCGAAACCTTGCTGGGCCCTCCCAGATATGAGGATCACTTGTTGAGCGCGTATCCCGTCCCTGATCAGGCTCCCTTACCAGAGGAGGAGCATCTCTACACGTTCAGTCAGGAAGGCTGGCATCCGCCTGAGCAGGATGGAGACCTGTGGCGACGCTGGATGGATAGCGATGGTCAAATGTATCTCTACTCCACCCGCGAGGAGACAGGCAGTCTGCGCTTCACCGTAGACTCCCACCTGGATTTTCCCGTGTTGGAAGTCTATCTGGGAGAACAGTTGCTGGATTCCTTCGTCGTGGGCGAGCGCGATACGTACACCACACGTCCCTTCACCCTCGCTCAGGGGATGAACGTCTTTCGCTTCTACGCGCCCGCCGGCTGCCACCAGATAGTGAATGTCCCGCGCTGTTGGAGCGAGGCGCTGCTCACCCCTTCTGCCGACAACGCCTTGATTCCCTGCGAGCCTGGAGCCGTGCGTACAACTTGCCGCACTTTTATCTTTGATAACGTCTCTTTCATTTCACGACAAGAGTTGCTTCCGGGCGAGGGTCTCGATGTCAACTTTGGCGATGCCGTTCGACTGCGTGGTTGGAGGTTGAACGAGGAGCGGTTGCACCCCGGCACGCCGCTGACCTTGACACTGGCCTGGGAAGCTACTGTGGAGTTGAATGACCAGTACGTCGTCTTTCTGCACCTGCTGTCCTCAGATGGAGTGCTGGTGGCGCAGCTCGACGCACCATTGGTAGAGAATCTGTCCCCCTCAGCCTGGCCTCCGGGAACCACGTTCAGTTACCCGGCGACAATCGAGCTCCCTGGCGAGTTGCCGCCCGGCGATTACCATCTTTTGGTGGGTGTATATCTCTGGCCCAGCCTGGAGCGGCTGCCGGTGCTGGCGGATGTTCCGGGCGCTGAGATGCGTGTGGTGGAATTGGGGAATGTGAGGGTAGAGAGGTAGGATGGTTTGCGACCGCTTTCAGGCCACGTAACCCATGTCACGCAGCTTTTCTATCACGGCCTCTTCCTCATTCTCGGCGTAGCCGGTATCCTCGTTCAACGGGCCGTAGCCGTCGTTGTTGTAGCGGACGGGGTTAGCGTGGTTCGACTCATCGGTGAACGCCTGCAACAGCACCTCGCCGTCCATGTAGGCGGGGATGGTGAGACCCATATAGTGCAGGATGGTGGGAGCCAGATCGAGTATGCTGGTCTCGTCCAGGGTCAGCCCCGGCCGCACCCCCGGCCCGTTGAGCACCAGCACTCCGACCATGTGGTGGTGGCCCGTCTGCCCTACGCTGGGCTCGATGACCCTGTTGGAGCCAAAGTCGGCGTGGCCGAAGGAGACGTACCTGGCCCGGTCGGTGTGCAGCACCAGATCGGGCATGCGGTCAGCGACGGCCCCGTGGAAAATCTCCTCCCGCTTGTAGACCCGCTGCACGACCTGGCTGCCGTCGGCCGGATCGCGCAGGGCCAGGGCGGTGGCAGCGATCTGGTCCCGCAGGGCATTGTATTCGTCGGCGGTCACGGTTCCCTGGGGCCGCTTGCCGCGCACGTTCAAGTAGACCTGCCCAAAGTTGCCCACCGAGAAGGCCCTGGTCCTGGCCCAATCAACGTCGGCAAAGGATAAAAAGACCCGCTTCAGCATACCCCTCCCTCTGCCCCGCTTGACGTTTTTGCGCATCCCGCTCAGACGCAAGCGCGTCACCCACTTGAGCGCGTTGATGGGCGTCGCTCCCAGCCGAAAGGCGAGCCGCTTGACCAGGCTGAGAGGGGAACGGCGGAACTTTAGCAGGCCCTGTTCCGCCAGCCAGTTGTTGATGTGAAAGAACTTGTGGAAGGGGCCAAAGCCGTGATCGGATAGGACGACGGTGAGAGTGTCCTCGGGAAGCAGCGCCACCATCTCACCCAGCAACCGGTCCACCGTCTCGTAATAGTCCAGTATGTCCGGCATGACGGCGGCCGCCATTTCGGGATCGTGGCGCGGGTGGGTCTCGTCCAACAGATGCCAGACCTCGTGCTGCAAGTTATCCGTCGTCTCGACCACGTAGAGGAAGAGGTCCCACGGTTTGTTCTGCAACAGATAGCAGACGGCGCGCGCGCGGGCGATCTCCATCTCTTTGACTGCCTTCACAAACCGGCGCGGGTCAGTGCCGCGTCCCTTTTCGGACATGTGGAGCGGGAAGGGGCCCGCAGCGGCCGTTATCTCCTCCTTAAGCGAGGCGGGGTAGGTGTATTGACTGTCGGCGCTGGGGGTGAGGAAGGAGCAGAGCGTGAAACCGTTGACCGGCTCAGGCGGATACGTCATGGGCATACTGACCACGCCAACCCGCCCGCCGGCCTGGCTGACAATGTTCCACAAGGCGGGGATGGTTCGAGTGTGGCTGTTGCTCACTTTCAGCTCGTATCCGTCGGCGGCGGGGTAGGTAAAGTCAATCAGGCCGTGTTGGCCCGGATTGGCGCCGGTGGAGAAGGAGCCCCAGGCAGAGGCGGAGACAGGCGGGATCGTGGAGCGCAGACGGCCGCTGGTGCCTCCGGCGATGAGCCGGGCCAGGTTGGGCAAGCGTCCCTCGTCCAACCAGGGTTGCAAGAGATCGAACGTGATACCGTCGAGACCAAAGACGGCGACTTTGTTTTTTATCATAGCTCTGCCCCACCGATCCGCGAAGCCCGGGTGATGTTGCTGATGCTCTTGATGGCATAGAGCAGGCCGCCGATCAAGCCCGTGCTGACGCGGAGGAAATAGAACGCCAACGACATGCCGATTGCGGTCGCGCCCGGCACACCGACCGGGACGAACAAGAGTTGATAGACCCCCTCGCGCATACCGAGACCATTGAACGAGAGGGGCAGCAAGTTGACGATGGAGATAAGAGGCACGAAAAGGAGAAATAGGTGAAACGGCAACTCTACCGCCAGCGCCCGCGCTATGGCATACTGAACGCCGACTAGCCCCAGAGTGAAGGGGAAACTGATCAACAAAGCCTTAACCAAAGTGGGCAGTGGATACCGCTGCACCGTCCCTACCAGGCGTTGCGCCTTGTCGTTGGCGGTGAAGCGTCTGGCAAAAGGGAAAAGGGAGGAAAGTAACCCCAGCGGGGCTCCCCAGCGCGCGAACGCAAAACCCAGCGGCGCGCCCAGGCTGACCAACGCGACGCTTACCAACAGCACCGGCGGCAAGTCGAGGCCTGTGTCCTGGATACTGCTCCACAACAAAACTACCATAGCGATGAGCGAAGAACCCACCAGCCCCGTCACCCGGTCCATCACGACCGAGCTGAGCGCCTCGACCCCCCGACCATATTCCTGGCGCAGGCTGACGACCTTGGCAATGTCACCGCCGAAACCGGAGGGGATGAAGTTGTTAAAGAAAAAGCCGAGAAAGTAAAGATAGAACAGTCGCCAAAAGGGCGCTCTATCGCTCAAGGCACTGAGAAGGGTGTACCACCGGTAGGTGCGCAGGAGCAGGTTGAGCAAAAAAAAGAGGAACGCGGGCAGATACCAGGCCCAGTCAATACCGGCCAGTACACCGGTTATCTCGTCCAGGCCGACACGACTGACGAGCCAGGTCAACAATGCCAGGCTGAGCAGTAATTGTAAAATCCCGCGCGTTTTCTTATTCTTGAGCACAGGCGGGATTATCACACGGTTTGCGCGTTTAGACAAGCTGGTAAAAAGATCTCACAACAATAATGACCACCCCACCCCCGCAGCGACGAGCGCGCCTGCGCCGGAGGCGAGCAGGTTCACCAGGTCATTCCCCAGCCAGCGGTAGCCTCGCAAGCGGCGCGTCTCTGCGCCGCAACGGTGTACCGCCTGCTCGGTCTCCTTCTGGCAAACGTCGCACCAGTAGATGGCCTGAACGGTGGCGCCCAGCAGGCTATCCACGAACGAGCCGGCAAGCCCGCCGGCCGTCGCCGCCAGCAGCAACACGCCCGCAGCGGCCCAATTGTGGCTCAGCGGCAGCAGCCCCAGCCCGCCCGCCAGACCGATGAGAAGCGCGCCCAGCAGCGACGCTCCGGTTCCCAGCCAGGTGACGCCGCCCGAAGCACCCACCTCGACCCGCTGGCCGGTGGTGACCAGGCGTGGGAGATGCGCACTCAATACACCCAATTCGGTAGCCCATGTATCGGCATTGACGGTCGCCATCGCGCCGGCGCAGGCAACGAACCACAGAGGGTGCGGCCAGATGAGAGAGAACACCGCCAGCGATGCGGTCAGGCCGCCGTTTGCCAGAGCCTGGCCCAGGTCGCGCCGGTGGCCCTTGGAAAACTTTTCCGCCAGGCCCTCCTTTTCACGGGCGCGGTAGAAGGAGAGCGCGCTGGAAGAGACAAAGAAGAGAACGAGCAAAACGCCCCATTCCCATCCGCCCAGCCCAAAGGTGAGTGTGCCGGTGATGAGCGCGCCGGCGACGCCGCTGCCGCTCAACGCGCCGCGTTTGTAGCCAAGCACTCCGATGGCCAGGGAAAGGGCAAATCCGCCAAATAGTTCAAAGAGATCGAGTGATTCGAGCATAGCGCATCTACTACGAATATCCCAGAATCCCGATGGCCGCCACCCACATCAGCGCCTGCACTAAAATCGCGCCGCCCCACAGCAGATAACTGACCATCCGCCCGCGCCGGTAGGCCAACCCGCCCAGCAGGAGGTTGAACAACAGCACTACCAAGCCAACCAAGGGAACAGTGAAAATCTGACCTCGCGGCCCCAGCCGGTCGGGAACCCCTGTCACGTCAAAGTGCAGGGGCACCAACAGGGGCAGGACGGGGAAGTGGTAGCACAACAGGCCAACCAGGGCCAGTAGCGCCAGAAGGCCGGTCGCCAACAGGCCCAATCCCAGCCGGTCTTGCCAAATGATCCAATCCAGAAACCCCGGTCGCCGAGAGGATTGCTCCACGGCTTGAGTAGGTCCCATCTCCCAACGCTCGCGGAAGGATTTCAGAAAAACCTCGCGGTCGGTGGGAGAGATGCCGTAGGTAAGACCAGAGGTAACGACATAGACCTGATCCTGGGGCGGCGCAGTGGAATAAAAGAGCGTCGGCCCCTCACCAGGACCATCGCCGGAGCCAACATAGTGACCGGGCCACACCCCGCCGCTGCGCAAACGGATGCGTTCCTCGACCTCGTCGCCGGTGAGCACGCGCTCAATCTTTCCGGAGGGGATAACGTGCTCCACCGGTCCCCAGTGGATGACGAGCGCATTGCGGTCGAGGGTGTATGCCGAGCGGGCCAGCCCGTAGAGCCAGTAGCCTATAACCGCCAACAGGCCCAGGCTGAACAGTACGGCCAGGCCGACAATGAACGTCCCGATGTTGATGACGTGCTGGCTGGCGACCAGCCAGACCAGCCCGGCATCCACCAGAACGATGGTAAGCAGCAGCCCCACACCGACGCCCAAGCCCTTCACCTTGTCTGTTTCCCATTTCGTCATACGGTGCACTCCTATGGACAAAACGGGGGCATTATACCATGCGAATTGCAAATTGCGAATTTGCGAATGGTCAGTTCCCGGCGGCGATCAATCTCTTGGATGTGGAGAGGAACGCCGTCAGCAGCGCCAACAGCAGGGCAGCGTACGCCGCCACGCCCGCCGCGCTGGTCCAATCCCCTCCCGTAGCCAGCCGGGTTAGCAACGCGATGGGGGAGAAATCGAAAAAGTAACTCGAGCTGACGGACAGCAAAATGAAGAGGGCGTATACAAACTGCGACCGCTCCCGATCTTGGAAATAGACGGCGATGGAGGCCGCTCCCACCGCAACTATGGCCGCGCTGATCACGGCCAGGAGCAATACCAGTCCCAGGTTCTGTATGGGTATGCCATTGAGACGCAGCAACATAGACCAGAGGAGACACTGCCCTCCGGCGAGGAACAGCGCCGACCCGATCTTGGCCCCCAGTATCGTGCTCAGTGATAGCGGCGCGGACCAGAGCGTCTCCAGCGTGCGGTTCGCCAGCTCCTCGGAAATCGAATCCACCACCATGCCGCCGGTCACGAAAGCGGGAAAGAACATCAAAAGGGGAATGATCACACCGTACTGGAACTCGTAGGTCGTGGCCGGCAGCCCCTCGATGTCCCTGTACCTGACGTGAATGTCGTTCTGCTCCCGCAAATAGTTCTCGTATTGCTTCAGTGGCTCGCGCAGTATCATCAACGTCAAGGTCGAGCTCGTCTCCGACTCGGGCAAAAATAGCTGGATGTCGGCTACAGGGCCCTCCTCCTCAGGCACAAAGATGGCGGCGGCTATCTCTCTGGCGTAAAAAGCTCTCTCTGCATCCGCCAGCGTGGCAAAAGGTATCACTCTGGCGTGGCGCGCTCTCAGGAAATCGCTCAGCGGCCCGCTCGTTTCGCCAACGATTCCCACCTCGATGTTGACCATGCTACTCAAACTCGTGGCCTCCGGGTCATAGACCGACATCAGCCCCATGAGCAGCGCCGACGAGAATGAGGCGATGAACAACTGGATCAGGATGGCGATCAGAATAGTTCTTTCCTTGACGACCGACCGCAGTTCTCTCTTGAAAATGGTGAAAAAAGCGTGAGCTTTCATCTAGGCAAACACTCCAATCACGCACAGGTTGTACAGCGCGTGGATGACCGCGCCGACCGCTATGACGTAGGGGTAACGATGGACGCCCAAGCGCTTGGTGAGCAGACAGACAATCGTCGTAAAGACAAAATGAGCGGCGAGCGGGATCAAAAGCATACCAGAGCTGAAAATGGCGGTCGAGAACGCCGACTCCGAGACGACGCCCACCGAGACCAACAACAACAGTTTTTCCCCCACCAGGAATCCGAGCGCGGAAAGGAAGGACAGCCCAACGATGCTCCTGGCTGTCCTGGCGACGTTATTCTCGATCAGCACCACGATGCCCACCGACTTGGCTATCTCTTCTACGACCACTGATAAGAGCAGCACGACCACGATAGCGTACCGGATGGGCAGATTGAGCGATATGGCCAAGCTCACCAATTGAACCATATAGACGATGGGAATCAAAAACGCACTCAACAGCGTTACGGATAGGTAAATATGATCGCGGCTTATGGTCAGGTAGATGGCGTCGGCGATCTTTTTATAGAGCGGGCGAAATCTGGTGAGGTACTCCTCGTTCAAAATGCGGACGCCGACGTACACGGAAAGCACAAAGACCAGGTACATGGAGGTCGCCGAAGTCAAGTACGCCTTCAAGCCAAACGGCTGCCCGCGATACATCTCCACGGCCAGCGTGAGAGGAGAGATATAGCTCAAGTCGCTGACGCCAGAAAACATCGCGGGAAAGATGAGATAGGTCGTTATCACGGTCGTGGCAAACATCGAGATAAAGGTCGTATCCTTGAAGGTGCGATAGACCAGGGGCACCATCAGATAGACGGCAAAGGTGAACAACACGACCGGGGTGAATATGGCTAACGCCGGCAACACGTTCCCCCTCAGCACCACCGTTATCCCGACCACCGAGATCAGTGTGAACAGAACGTAGGGCAGCATTTTGCCCACGATGATGCGGAACGGGGACACCGGGGCGGATAACAGAACGGTGATCCTCCGGTCCGCCTTCTCGTCCATAAAGCCGCTGATGAAAAAGACGCTGACGAAAAAGATGGGCAGCAGGTAGATGGACACACTGATGACGTGCGCGAAAGGCAACGGCGGGCTCATCAGAGACGGAACGACAGTCTCTCTATCCTCCGACGGCGAATCCACGGGAAAGCGAGCGATTTCGACGCGCAGAGGGAACGCCCTGTCCGTTTCGTACTCCTCTCCGACCCTTGCCAATTCTTGCGTCTCAAGGTATAGTTTCAGTGCGCCGGCCGCGTAGAGAGATCTCTCTTCATCGCTGTAGATCGCCCGGGCGCCATCAACGTAGACATCCAACTGACCGGCTTCTACCATCGAGTAGCCGAGGGAGGGCGCGACCGTGACGGAATCGAAGCGACTGTCACAGACGGGAGGAACGTCAGGGGAGACACCCACCCGGTACAGACCCCGGCCCCGGAAAGCGCCCTGGCGGAACGCCAGATAAGCGATCAGAAACGAGGCGGCGAGAATGAGCAGCACCACCAATCTCGAGCCGCCCCTGAAGCGAGACCGCAACCTGGTGACCTCTCGTTTTGAGATCGTCAGAATAGTGTTCATAAGCAACGCCCGATTGGAGATATAATGATCGAACTGAGAAACATCACCAAGTCATACCACCAGGTTCAGGCCGTCAAGCACCTGAACCTGACCGTCGAGGACGGCGAGATCATGGGTCTCATCGGCCACAACGGCGCGGGGAAGAGCACCACGCTCAAGATGATCCTCGGCCTCATTGAACCGACGTCCGGTCAGATCGAGGTCATGGGCCGCGACATGGCCAAAGAGAGCATCTACGTCAAGCAGTTCGTCGGCTACTTGCCGGAGGAAAGCCCCCTGTACGAGAATATGACGGTCACAGAGTATCTGATGTTCTTCTCCGAAATTTACAGGTTGCCCAAACGGAAAGCGGCCGCGCGCATAGACGATCTGCTCGGCTCGCTCAAGCTCCCCGAGCGCGACCGGCTCACGGGGGAGCTTTCGAAGGGTATGAAGCGCAAAGTGACCATCGCTCGCACGCTGCTACACGACCCCACCCTCCTCATACTGGACGAGCCTAACTCGGGGTTAGACCCACTGACTTCTTTCTTTATCATCAACTATCTCAAGAGCCTGAAGGAACGGGGCAAGACGATCCTCCTGAGCGCGCACAACCTGTTCCACGTCGAACACGTATGCGACCGCGTCGCCATCCTAAAAGATGGCGAACTGGTCGTCTGCAACAGCATGAAGAGCATACGGGAGAGCCTCGGCCACCGGGACTATGAAGTCGTTTTTTACGCCGACGAACCACTGGACTATGAACGGGAAGATGGAAACTATGTCTTTAGGACGACCGATATAAGTCGAGCCGCCTCGGTGCTGGAGAATATCTCCGAAAACGAATGGGCCCTCGTAAACCTATCCGTGCGCGAGTCGGCGCTCGAAGAGATCTATGTAAAGCTGATGGCGGAAACAAACGACGGATTCGGAATAGAACGGGACTAGTACAAGCCGCGCAGCGACCGGACAGCCGCGTCGCTGGCGATCCGGGCGCACTCGGGCGCCAGCCGGGCCGGATAGCGGTAAAAGAACGGCGCGGCGTCAACCTCGTAGCCCCCCTCGGCGTGTGCCTCGGCCGTCGGCAGGTAGCCGATGCAGCCATCGCTGACGCTGGTGAACATCGTATGCTGGGCTGGCGACGCGGCTTTGATCCCCATTCCAATCTCGGTGAGCGTCTCCGCCCCAAAAGTGACCAGCCCCAGGTCGCCGACCCGCGCGGCGTTGACCCGCAGCGGCACCTGCCAGACACCGTCCCGCGCCTCCACCCGTGAACGCCAGGGGTAGCGCCGTTTCAGCAGGGGGTCAACTACGAACATCAGAAAAGATGGCAGCCCTACCACCTTCAAGAGCACCTTGCGGTAGCTGCGTGGTGGAGCGGGCGTGGTAGCCCTGGCCTCCAGCGGCAGCCAGACCTCCTGGCGGTCGAGGCCGAGCGGCGCACCCGCCAGCGGCGATAGGCCACCACCGCACACCTCGATCACCCGGTCGGCGACGACCTCGCCCAGCGCCCGGACCGCCCGCCACGGGTCGCCCGTTCCCCACTCGTAATCGGGGTTGAGATCGCCCGTCGCCCCCTGGAGGAACAACACCAGGCCGCCCAGCGCCTCCTCCACCCGCGCCCGCATCGCGCCGATCCAGTCGGCCGAGACGAAGCGGTTGTCCGGCCCGAGCACGGTGCCGTGGCAGGCAAAGTTGACCACCGTCGCCAGCGGCGTACCATCCACACCGCGGACTCTCAACACGCCCACCGACCGGTCCACCGGGCCTTTGGGATTGACGCCGATGACGAACTCTCCGTCGGGCCGCCTCTCGCGCCGGTTGACGGCGATGTCGGCTTCCGCCCGGCCCCAAGCCAACTCGACCGGGAGCAACGCCGCCTCGGCTCTACGCACCGCGCGCACGATGCGCTCGACCAGGCCGTCAATATACGCGCGGCGGGCGCGGCCGGAGCGACGGTCGGCGTAGGCGATGGGGCCGGCGTGGGTGTGCGAGCAGCAGATCACCACCCGCGTCCCCCCGCCTACCTGCGCGCGGACGCGGTCTACCACGAACTCGTTCAGGCAAAGAAGATCACAGGCGACCAGCGCCAGCCGCTCCCGCCCGTCGTCCAGCACGAGGGCAGTGGCGGTCAGGTCGTCGTGGACGCCAACGTTGCCTTTGGTGCGGTCACCGTAACCGATCAGGTAGATGCCGCGCGGCGGAGAGATGATCTCGCGGGCCACGCCGGCCCGTAGTTCAGCCCTGTCCATAGAGCCACCAAGGTTCTGCTATATCATCAGGCATTTGAGTGAGGCTGCTCCCACCCTGACTGCTAGGGGACAGTGTATTCGTAACCCAGCTCCCGCAAGAGATCAGCGATGACATCCCGCCCGGCTGAGATGGTGTGTATCCCATCGGATCCAATGTAGCCTTTGTCTCTTGGGTCCTCATATGATTGGGGCCGTTGAATGTGTCCCACAAGCGCGCAACGGGAACGCTGTGCGCCGCAGCAGCCTGATGAATGGTCTCGTTGTAATTCTCCCAGCAGCGCATACACTCGCCATAGACGCCGTGCTCGCTCCATACACTGTAAAGCGGGTTGTATGCGTCAAAGGCGCGGACGATAGTGGGAGAGTTACCCCGTAGCGTAAAGATCTCCTCGTAGATTGCATCCAAGTCCGCTCGATACACGTCAAATGTCTCCGGCGAGCAATCCACCACATACGGGTTAAAGCTTACGCAGTCCCAATCTCCAGGATGGGTCTCTGAGGTAGAGGCAACCGGGTTTGCGTAAAAGACCACGACCTCAGCTTCGGAGATGAGGTCTGTCACTCCCAACTGCTTCAACCGCAAGTTATATGCATTCCCCTCTGGATCACGGAGGGCATTCAGCACCGAACGGGCGCTGAGACTGTCTATCGCCAGATCATGCAGTGCGACCGTGACGTCCAGGTCACTCTCAATGTACGCAGCGTATCTTTCCCCAACCCCCCGGCCGCTGGAATCGCTGATAAAGACCAGATCCCATTCAGCTACCTGTTCCGTTGGAACTGGAGTCTGTGTGGGCGTCGGTTGCGGCACAGCACATGCAGCCAAGAGAAATGACACCAGAGTCAGGCCAATCAGCCATAGCAACTGCTTCTTACCAATCATTACCTTCCCTCATATCACTCATATATCCGGCCCTAGTTGCAGCCCCATCAACCGTCGGGTCTCATCGGGCGTGTCACCCAGCCGATAGCCCAGGAATACCACCGCCGCTGCCAGCGCCATCGCCCCGGCCAGGATAAACGAAAGCCGGATGCCCATCGGGTTGGCCCGAGTGTCGCCAAAGGTCTTGAGCATCACGGGCAACAGCGCCGCCGCCACCGCGGAACCGGCGTTCGTCGCCAGGCTAAAGTTGCCATAGTAGATCGCCTCGCGCCGGCGACCGGTCAGCATTTCGTCATAGTCCACCACGTTGCCCATCATCGCGTAGGCCATGATGAGATAGCCGCTGATGGGGAACGCCGTCAGCGGAAAGATGAGCAGGCCCGGCATAAAGGCCGCTTCTCCCGTCGCCGGTGCAGACGGCACCACGAAATTCAAAGCCAGCGTCACGCCCATCAGAGCCATCGCCGCCGTGATCACCCACTTGTCGCGGAATTTGGCGCGCACCCAAATCCAAAACGGCGCGCAGAGGATCATCAGCAACACTAGCAATCCCTGAAAGATGGTCACGTCCCCCTCCGCGCCGCCCACGACCTGGGTCACAAAGTAGGGCGAGATCGCCAGAATGATGGCGTAACTGACGTGGATCAGCAAGGTCGCGAAGAAAAAGACCAGGAATTGCCCGTTGGTAAAGGTAGCCCTGAACGCCTCCCAGGCCGGCATAGGCTGCTGGTGTTTGGCGTATTCAGGCTCGCGCAGCACGATGAGCACCAGATACATGCTCACCAGGCCGATGACGGCTACCGCGACTCCCATACCGAGCGGCCCCAGGCTCTCCCACAGCATGGGCACGGTCAGCGAGCCGCCCACAAAGCCGATGATGCCAAAGATCATCTTCCAGGTGCTCAGCTTGACCCGCTCGTGGGTGTCGGGAGCCATTTCCGGCAGCGTGCCGTCGTAGGGCATGCCCACCGCGCTGAAGGCGGTATAGTACAGGGCCGCCACGACGAACAGGTAGGCGACGTTGACCACGCTCTCCCCCCGCACGGGCGGCGTCCACAACAGCACCATCGCGACCACCATGACGGGCGTCCCGAACATCAAGAACGGACGCCGCCGGCCCCAACGGGATTTGAGCCCGTCGCTCCAGTGACCCAGAAAGGGATCAATGACGCCATCCCACAGCCCCGCGACGAACAGCACCAGCCCCACCAGGCCGGCGGGCGCGTAAGAGACGAGGTCAGCGCGGTCAGACGGCGGCACGTAGAAATAGAGCAGCCACGAAGAAACGGATAGGCTGACGATGTTCAGCCCTACTGAGCCGCTGCTGTACAGCGCCTTGCGCCAAAAGTTGAGCTTTTCAGTTTCCATCTCGCTTCTTGCCTCTTGTTTCCTGCCCGTCCATGTTCGGTCACGAAATGGACTCGCAAGCGGTCTAATCCCGTTTCAAAGTCTCAGTGAATGATTCGATCTCACGAATCAGCACAGGTAAATTGGGCTGGATGAAGCTCATCTCCGGCGCAGGGATGCGGTGTTGTTTAATGTCTGGGGGAATGTGCTTGTGGTGGGGATGAGTGCTTTGTAAGGTGGGATTATTGGGATGCGGCTGCGAATCGTACCAATACAGCTTCTCGTTGCCGCGCCAAACCTTGTAACCGTACCAATCTATCACGACGGGCAAACGGTAGTACACGAGTCGCTCACGAACAATTAGCCGGATGTCGTAGTCAAAGTCAAGTTCACCCGCTACTCGCGCCAGAGCAACCCCACGTCGAACTAACGTGACAGTGGAACGACGCACCGATGGGAATCGCTCACTGAGGGTATACAGAAACAACTCGTAGTCTTCAGAAGTACGTAGTGGGTTGTTCACGAGGCTACCTGGACTAGACCAGCCAGACTGGGCGCTTTAGACTGCCGGCGCTGTACTTCGTTACGATACTCGGCTTGTCTGGCAAGCCAAGTACGATATACGCTGGCCCACTCGCCGAAATCCAGCACCCAACTGTCATCCTCTGGTTCCTCACCACTCACGTAGGCTGCATAAAAGGTTTCCGAGCGAACACCATATTTGCGCTCAAAGGCCAATATATCTTCTTCGAGCGCGTGAATATCGGCCAGAATCTCTCCAAGACTCATCGTCCACCTCCATCCCAATTATAGCGCAGTTTCCCTGTTTTTGAAAAGCGCGTGGTCTTACGTTGGACCGCCCAACCACGGATTAGACCGCTTCTCCCGCCCCACCGTCGTCTTGGGGCCGTGACCGGGGTAGATCACCGTCTCGTCGGGCAGGGCGAACAGCACCTCGCGGATCGAGCGCTCTAGCGTCTCCCAACTGCCGCCGGGCAAGTCAGTGCGCCCTATGCCCATCTGGAAGAGCACGTCCCCATCGAAGGCTACCCCCTCTTCCTCCGAGTAAAAGGTCAGGCTACCGGGAGAGTGACCGGGAGTGTGCAACACCTGGAAACAGAGTGCGCCCACCTCTATCGTCTGTCCGGGCTCCAGTTCCACATCCGGCATGGGGCTTTCTTTCACTGCCACGCCGAACAAGGCAGCGCCCCCCCGTGCCTGCAACATCGGCAGTTCCGCCGGGTGGAGGGCCAGGGGCGCGCCGGTGGCAGCCACGATCTCCGCATTGGCCCCCATGTGATCAAAGTGGCAATGGGTGTTGAGGACGTAGCGGATGGTCAGTCCGCTCTCCTCAATAGCCTCGAGGATGCGCTTGGGGTGACCACCGGGATCAATCACCACTCCCTCGCGCGTCTCCTCGCAACCGACGACGTAGCAATTGGTCTGGGTGATACCGACGTGGACGGTGTGTATGATCAATGTGTTGACCTCCCAAAATCAGCCTACGAGCCAGAACGTGGCGACGATTATATCAAAGAGCAGCGGCTTTGTCTACTCCGGGTGTTCATCGGCGGCTGTACAAGATCGCGTTGCCCTGTTTCCCCACCGGTTCGAGCGTGCCCATCTCGCGCAGGCAGTAGGCCATCTTTTGCGCCAGCCAGCGGCGTTGGCCGATAGCGGCAGCCAGGTCGGACGTGGTGAACGGTTCCTCCAAAGCAGAGGGGACGAGGTCGCCCATATCCGCAGGCGCCTCGAAAAGCCGCCGCTCTACCACCTGCAGGAGCCGGCGCTCGTGCGTGACCCAACCTCCGCGCCGCCAGCCGCGCTTTCCGTCGTAGCGGCGCACCTCGTCCTCTTGGATGAGCAATACCTCCAGGGCAAAGCTGGGGTCAGAGAGCAGATCGGGGAAGCTCACCAGCTCGGCAAAAACGTGCTCGAACGCGCCCCGCTTGGGCGACTTGCGGCGGCTCAAGCGCCCGCTCCCGTCCCTTGCCAGCTTGACGATCCATTTCTCCTGCGCGATGGGATAGATCAGCCGCAGTGGGTGACGGGAAACAAGCGTAGCCAGTTTCTCCTTGATGGCCGAAAAACCCGTCGTCTGAATCTCTACCAGCAACTCGCCCCGGACGAGGTCCACGATGAACCCATCTACGGGCACCTCGAACCGGTCGCCCGGCTGCGCGTACCACTCTTTCAGAGCTGCGTGCAGGGGCTTTTCGTTCAGTGTGCCGATTTTACGAGCGCCGGTCAAAGATTCTGTGGACATTACAAGATATCCTGCTAGATAACGCCTCAACGCACACTATACACTAACCCGCGCCCTCGTCAAGTGCGACCGTATCCTCTCGAAAATTCCGACCAGTGCAGTTAGGCTCCAATTCACCGCAGAGCACGCCGAGAGCGCAGAGATTCTGTATCCTCTCAGCATTTCGGAGCGCAAATCTGTAGGGTGGGTTTCTTTTGCCCGCCGCCTGGGGACAGCGCGCACACAGAGTTGCACCTTACGAAATTGGACTGGCATACACAAGTCCAATTGGCCCTTTACAATCTAAAGATCGCTGGTAAAATACAATTGGAACAGGCCAATCGGATGAAGATGCCACATCTGCGACTGAATTCGGAAAGCAAGCTACCGGCTTACGTGCAGATCCGCAACCAACTACGCGAGCGGATACTGCACGGCGATCTACCCGCCGACGCGCAACTGCCGCCAGAGCGAACGCTGGCCCGGTCGCTGGGAGTATCTCGGACCACGGTAGTGAACGCTTACGGCGAACTGAAAGCCGAGGGACTGGTCAAGGGCCACGTCGGCCGGGGCACCGTCGTCGTCGGGGGAGCAGCCTGGACGGAGGCGCAACCCATCGCCTGGCCGGCTCACTTTAGCAGCCTGGGACGGCGGGTCGCCCGGTACGCCCAACCCTCCGAATCACTTTTCCTCCATCTGAACAGTCACCCGACCGCCGTTTCCTTCGAACTAGGCCTGCCCGATCCGGCCCTCCTGCCGCCAGAGCGGCTTGAACAAGCGTGGGAAGCGGTCTTGGAGCGACTGGGAACAGACGCCGTGGGGGCGTGCCCGGTACAAGGAGTGTCAGACGTGCGGGAAGTGATCGCCGCCCGCGCGCGCCAGCGCGGGGTGAGTGTGGAGCCGGAAAGTGTGGTGGTGGTCAACGGCTCCCAACACGGGCTGGACCTCCTGCTCCGCTTGCTGGCCGAGCCGGGAGACACAGTGCTCGTCGAGATTCCCACCTACTTTGGGGCGCTGCAATGCTTTCAATCCTGGGGAGTGCGCATCATCGGCGTCCCGGTGGACGAGCAGGGAATGGACGTGGGGCGGGTAGAGTTGTTGCTGGCCCGCTACCGTCCCCGCTTCATCTACACCGTCCCCACCTACCAGAACCCCACCGGCGCGACGATGAGCCTGGAACGGCGCGAGCGGTTGCTGGCGCTGGCCCAGCGCTACCAGGCCCCCATCGTGGAGGACGACCCCTTCGGCGACCTCTATTTCGACGAGCCGCCCCCGCCGCCCATCAAAGCCCTCGACAGCCACGGGCACGTCCTCTACCTGGGCACGTTCTCCAAGAACCTGGCGCCGGGGCTGCGCGTGGGCTGGCTGATGGCCCCCCGCCCGGTGGTCGAACGGGCCACGCTGCTCAACGGGGTGGCCGAACTGCATCCCAACACGGTCGGGCAGCGCCTGGTGGCCGAGTTTGCGCAGCGCGGGTGGCTGGATGAACAGATCGCACAGGCCCGCGCCGTTTACCAGGCCAGGTGCCAGGCTATGGACGCGGCGCTGCGCCGCTGCCGGCTGCCCGACCTGCGCTGGACGGCGCCGGATGGCGGATTGTTTCTCTGGCTACGACTGCCCGAGCAGGTGAACGCTCAGGACTTGTTGAGAGAGACAGCGCGGCGAGGAGTCGTCTTTCTGCCGGGCTACCTCATGTATCCCACCGACGCCCCCCTGAACGTCTGCCGTCTCAACTTTAGCATGCCCGACCAGGAAGCCATCGAGCAGGGAATCGCGACCATCGTCGCCGCCCTGCGTCAATTGTTGCGTAAACCGGCCGAAGCAGCAGGGGAACGACTGATGACCGGCCCAATCGTGTGATATACCACCAAAAAAGCACAGGAGGTTTTACGAGAATGGAAAAACAAATCGGTACAGACAAAGTCAAGCGCGGCCTGGCGCAGATGCTCAAGGGCGGCGTGATCATGGACGTGGTCAACGCCGAGCACGCCCGCATCGCCGAGGAGGCCGGCGCCTGCGCAGTGATGGCCCTGGAGCGCGTCCCGGCCGACATCCGCGTCCAGGGCGGCGTCGCCCGCATGTCCGACCCGGAAAAGATCATCGAGATCATGGAGGCAGTCTCCATCCCGGTGATGGCCAAGTGCCGCATCGGCCACTTTGTCGAAGCACAGATCCTGGAATCGCTGGGAGTGGACTATATTGACGAGAGCGAAGTGCTCACCCCGGCCGACGAGCAGCACCACGTGGACAAGTGGAAATTCAATATCCCCTTCGTCTGCGGCTGCCGCAACCTGGGGGAGGCACTGCGCCGCATCGGTGAGGGAGCGGCCATGATCCGCACCAAGGGGGAAGCCGGCACCGGCGACGTGGTCGAGGCGGTGCGTCACGCCCGCTCCGTACTGGGAGAGATTCGGCGACTGCAAACGATGGCGACCGAGGAGATGATGACTTACGCCAAAGAGATCGGCGCGCCCTACGATCTGGTCGTCGAGACGGCCCAGTTGGGCCGGCTGCCGGTGGTCAACTTTGCCGCCGGCGGCGTCGCCACGCCGGCCGACGCGGCGCTGATGATGCAACTGGGAGTGGACGGTGTGTTCGTCGGCAGCGGCATCTTCAAGTCCGGCGACCCTGCCAGGCGCGCCCACGCCATCGTCCAGGCGGTCACCCATTACGACGACCCCGAGATCCTGGCCTCGGTGAGCCGCAATCTGGGCGAAGCGATGGTCGGCATCAACGTCAGCGGCATGCCAGAAGCAGAGAGACTGGCAGAACGCGGATGGTGAGCAATATCACCATCCGCCAGGCCACCCTCGCCGACGTCCCCGACCTGGTGCGGCTGCGCCGGCTGATGTTCGAGTGGATGGGCTTTGACGATGCGGCGCAGCTAGAAAAGGCGGACGCGGCTGCGGCTGCCTACTTTACCCAAGCCATCCCCGCCGGCGAGTTCTACGGCTGGCTGGCGGTCACGCTGGCGGGGAAAGCCGTGGGCAGCGGCGGCGCGCTGTTCGATCACCACCCCCCTGGACCCACCAACCCGTCGGGCAAGATCGGCTACATCATGAACCTCTCCGTCGTCCCCGGTCGCCGTCGGCAGGGCATCGCGCGCCGCCTCATGCAAACCATGCTGGCATGGATGGCGGAGCAGAACGTCCACCACATCACTCTACACGCGACAGAGATGGGACGGCCGCTGTACGAGGAGCTGGGGTTCGTGGACAACAACGAGATGAAGTTGAAATCGGCCTAGGGGAACAAGATGAAAATTGGCGTCATGGCTCTGCAAGGAGCCTTCGTCGAACACGAAAAGATACTACACACCCTGGGGGCAGAGACGGTCGAGGTGCGGCTGCCGGCCCACCTGGATGGGCTGGACGGACTGGTCATCCCTGGCGGCGAGTCCACCACCATCGGCAAGGCGGCCGAGGAGTGGGGATTGATAGAGCCTATGCGCGCCTTTGCCGAGTCGGGACGCCCGCTCTGGGGCACCTGCGCGGGGATGATCTTGATGGCGAAGAAAGTGAGCGACCGCGCGCCGGGCCAACCTCTACTGGGGTTGATGGACGTGACCGTCCGCCGCAACGCCTTTGGTCGCCAGGTGGATAGCTTCGAGGCCGACCTGGACGTTCCCGCGCTGGGCGAACAGCCCTTCCACGCCGTCTTTATCCGCGCCCCATTGATCGAACGTGTGGAGGAGGGAGTAGAGACCCTGGCCCGGCTCGAAGACGGTACGATAGTGGCGGTCCGGCAGGGAAATCTATTGGCGACCGCTTTCCATCCCGAGCTGACGGATGACGAGCGGTTCCACCGCTACTTTTTGAGCTCGACCGGATCAAGCTTCTGACTTGGAACTTGACCCAAGACTTGTGACCTCCGCCCACCGCACCCCCTCCCGCGCCATGAACAGCAGCCCCAAGAGCGTCACCGGCAACAGGAGGATGGCGTGGAGGACCAGAATGTAGCTTCCCGCCGGGGCTGAGGGGGCGCCGATCCCTTCCAGGATCTTGATGCCCACCTCAAACGTGCCGATATAGCCGGGCAGCGCGGGCAACGCGGTCAGCAAGTTGACCGCCCCACCCATCAGCACGATGCCGGCGTAGCGTAGGTTCAGGTCAGGGAAAGCGAAACTGACCAGCCAATACTTGGCCGTTTCCAGAATCCACACCCACAGCGTCACGCCAAAGAGAACGAGAACGTCGCGCCCGCGGCGCAGGCCCGCCAGACCCGCCACGACCCCCTCGACCAACTCCACCAACGGGGGACGAAAGCGCGGCGGCGACAAGCGCTCGATGAAGAAGCGGGCCACGCGCCGGAGTAGATCGGGCCGGGCGGCCAGGAAGAGGAAGGCCAGCAACGCGCCGAAAAAGACTCCGCTGGCGACGGTCACTAACCGGCTGAGGAAATCGGAGAGCGGGACGAACAGGAGACCAAAAAGTACGAACAGCACCATCGTCAGCCCGTCGAACAGCCGCTCCAAAACGGCGGTGGTGAAGGTAGCGCCGACGTTGATGCCCTCTTTGCGCCACAGGACGTAGGCCCGCAACACCTCTCCCAAACGGAAGGGGAGGATGTCGTTGCCCATATAGCCGATGACGACGACGGGGAATAGCCGGTTGGCGGGAAGTCGCTTGCTGCCCCGCAGCAAAAAGCCCCAACGGTAGGCCCGGAACCAGACGGATACAAAGTAGACCACCACGCCGGGGACGAGCCACCAGTAATTGGCCTCTCGCAGCGCCGCCGCGACCTCCTCAATGTGCAAATCACGAAGGGAGTACCAGAGCAAGCCTCCACTGACCACCAGGCCAAGCACGAGGGCAAGCCAACGTCGTCCCCCACCCACCTTGCCTCTCTCTCGGCCCATCACCTCATTGCGGTCATTGCTCATCGCCTACAACTCATTGGTCATTGTTTGCCGCAGCGCCTCGTAGAGCGCCACCGCCCCTGCCACGCTCGCGTTGAGCGAGGTCACCCGGCCCAACATGGGCATTCGCAATAGAAAATCACACCGCTCTCGCACCAGCCGCCGCAGCCCCTCTCCCTCGCTGCCCACCACCAGCGCCAACGACCCAGTTAGATCGGCCTGGTGGTAAAGCTGGGCGTCGCCGGTCGCTGCCAGGCCGGCCACCCACACGTCGCGCGCCTTGAGGCTCTCGATGGCGCGCACCAGGTTAGTAACCTGCGCCACCAGCAAATGCTCCACGGCGCCGGCCGAGGCGCACACCACGGCCGGCGTGATGCCCACCGCGCGCCGTCGCTGAATCACCATCCCGTGAGCGCCCACGGCCTCGACCGTGCGCGCCAGCCCCCCCACGTTCTGAGGGTCTTTTAACAGGTCGAGCAACAGCAGCAAGGGCGGTTCGCCGCGTGACCGGGCCAGCGCCAGGATGTCGTCGAGCGAGCTGTAGGGGTACTCGCTCGCCTCTAGCACGACGCCCTGGTGGTTGACGTCGCCCAGTTGATCCAGGTTACGCCGTTCAGTGCTCTGCACCACCACCCCACCCTGTTCGGCCAGGGAAACAATCTGGCCGACGATGCCCATTCGTCGGACACCCTCGGCCAGCAACAGTCTGTACGCTTGGCGCCGGCCGGCCCGCAGCGATTCGCAGACTGCGTTCCGGCCGTAGAGGATTTCCCTCATCTACCTCGCTCCAACCGCCAGACCGGTCCATCAGGCCGGTCGTCAACTACGACACCCAGTTCGGCCAACTGCCGGCGCAACAAGTCCGCCTGCTCCCAATCCTGGGAGGCGCGATATTGCTGGCGAATACCGAGGATGACGTCCATCAACCCCTCGATCAGTTGGTCGCCGAACCCATGAGTGAGGTCGTCGGGGATAATGCCCAACACCCGTCCGCCCAACTCGCGGTAGAAGCGATCTATCACCGCCAGCGTGCCCCGGCTCACCGGCTGGTCCGAGCTGAGGAGAGCGTTCACTTCCTTGCTAAAGTCAAAGAGAACGGCAATGGCCCGGGGCGTGTTGAAATCGTCGTCCATCGCTTCTACGAACGCATCACGATGAGGGTCAATATCAGCGATGTAGGAAAGGTCAGCCGTGCCCGAGGGGATGGCGTGCTTTGCCAACGCGCGCAACTCGCGCACGGTGTTGTGCAGCCGCTCGACCCCTCGCTGGGCGGCCATCATCGCGTCCCGGCTATAGTTCATCGGCCCCCGGTAATGACTCGATAGAATAAAGAACCGAATCGCCTCCGGGGTGTACAGCTTGAGCGCCTCCTTGATGGTGAGAAAGTTACCCAGGCTCTTGCTCATCTTGACCCCGTTGACAGTCAGAGAACCGGCCAGTAACCAATAGCGGGCGAACTGTTTGCCGGTGACGGCCTCCGACTGGGCGATCTCGCACTCGTTGTGAGGAAAAATGTTCTCCAACCCGCCGCCGTGAATATCGAACGTTTCTCCCAGGTACTTGGTCGCCATCGCCGTGCACTCGGCGTGCCAGCCGGGGTAGCCCCAGCCCCAGGGGGAGGGCCAGCGCAGAATGTGCTCCGGCTCGGCGTGTTTCCACAGCGCAAAGTCAGCCGGGTGACGTTTCTCCTCTCGGACCGCCACCCGCGCCCCGGCCTCCAATTCGTCAACTTTGCGCCCCGAGAGCTTGCCATATTCGGGAAACGTTTCTACCGAGAAATAAATGTCCCCTTCTGGCGTCTCGTAAGCATGCCCCTGCTCCAGCAGTGACCTGACCATCTCAATCTGCTCCGGGACGTGCGCACTGGCGCGGGGAGAGATATTGGGGCGCACCACCCCCAGCGCGTCCATGTCCTCAAAGTAGGAGCGGGTGTAGGTCTCTACCACCTCCATCGGCTCGACCCGCTCCCGCCGCGCTCCCTTCATAATGCGGTCCTCGCCGCTGTCCAAAAGGTGCCCCACGTCGGTGATATTCTGTACGTAGCGGACCTTGTAGCCCGAGTAGCGCAGGTAGCGCACGATGACGTCCATCGCCACGTACAACTTGGCGTGGCCCAGGTGAGCGTGATCGTACACAGTTGGGCCACAGACGTACATTCCCACTCGCTCCCTCTCCAGTGATTCAAAGGGCTCTTCCTCACGGGTCAAATAGTTGAAAACTTGCAGGCTCATTACGTCCTCCTCGTCGGTCCCGAACAAACAACCGCCCTTAATGTAGGTCGGAGTGGCATTCCGCTTTGCCCTCGCCCCCGCTTTTTGAGACGATATAAATCACCCTACTACACCAGTTTAGTCGCTCGCGGCTCCGCCGCACTATGCCAATCGGGCAAAAAGCATACGCCCAGCCGCCGTCTGCAACACCTTGGTCACGACCACTTCTATCTCGCGGTTGATGTGCGATTTTCCTTCCGCCACTACGACCATAGTGCCATCGTCCAGGTACCCCACCCCCTGGCCGACCTCTTTCCCTTCCTGGACGACCTTGACGGTCAGCGATTCGCCGGGAAGCAAGAGAGCCTTGACGGCATTGGTCAACTCGTTGATATTGAGCACCCTCACACCTTGCAGCTCTGCCACGCGATTGAGGTTGTAATCATTGGTGACGATAGGGCAATGCAGTCGCTTTGCCAACACTACCAATTTATCGTCCACCTCGTGCACTTCTTCGACGTCCATATCGGTGACATGCACCGGCGCGATAGATTCACCCTGAAGCCGGTGCAGCATTTCCAGCCCCCGACGCCCTCGGTTGCGGCGCAGAGGATCAGAAGAATCGGCGACGTGTTGAAGCTCGTTGAGCACAAAGCGCGGCACCAGCATCTCGCCTTCGATAAAACCGGTGCGACTGATGTCGGCAATACGCCCGTCAATTATGACGCTGGTATCCAATAGCACGGGCCTATGCCAATCGCCCTCGGCTGCCTGCTCCTCCTTCCCCCCCGGCAACCGCCCACGGATGATATTGAAAATGTCACGCTGGCGGGTGACCATCACCGTGATCCCCAGGTAGCCAAAAAGTACGGCGGCGACGAAGGGCAAGATCTGACCATACGGTTTCGGGAGCATCGAGATCGGGAACGAGACCAGGCCGGCGATGATCAGGCCGACGATCAAGCCCAACACGACAGCCAGGATCTGCTGAGCCGGAGCCTGGCGGATGCGCCGGCGCAAGCCCAGGAAAGGCCACACTGTTACGTACGGGGTCAATACCAGGCCAATCAACGCACCGACGAGCAAAAAGAGCGCCGCATACTGATAGGGTGAAGCATTCACTCGGGCCGCCACGTAGATACCCAAAAAGGCTCCACCGACGGCCCCCACGACCATACCGATAATACGAGAAATAAATTCCGTACTCACGATCATCCTCCTAACAAGACCCGAAATAATAGCAAAAGCAACGAAAACAGGCGAGTGCCAACAAGGCCCTCACCTGTCAAAAGGCGTCTCACCCAACTCGCAGAGCCGACATACTCGAGTGTGGTTCCAGCTTTGCGTCAACCGGCTTCGCGGTGTACAATTAATGAATATAATCCGTAACTGCTCAGGCTCAGACCTCCGAGGCCTTTGACAACTGATTCACCCACTGCACAGGGCGAAAATGACAGATGCTTCACACTCGAATGTGCTTTGGTGAGACCTCGGAAGTCTAAATGAGTAATAGGCTGAGCAGTTACTATAATCCAATGATTACACGGCAACAGAACCATGCAACGGGCGAGAATAAACCTGTTGACAAGACCACTACTATCTTAGCACATTCATTGTAAAAGTCAACGACGCCAAACCACCGTGAAAAGAGAGGAAAAGCGGACGATAGCCTTTTTCCCACTTTGCGCTATAATGTAAAGCTGTACCTATCTACTACATCCGGAGTGCACCGCAGAGAATCTTGAGAGCCTCTAAGTGCAGCGATGCATAAATTCGTTCCGCTTTGCGCCGGCCGCGCCGCGGGCTGATTCTCAGCCATAGAAGAGGCGGCGCTAGGCCCACAAATTGGCCGAAAAGTGCCCTAACACCGGCTCTT
>Ga0180431_10000661_pt1 | contig 49319 bp, 52 predicted proteins | sample SS_ome_11_FD_132459 | JGI IMG/M metagenome (GOLD analysis project Ga0180431, IMG submission 132459) | Hypersaline lake sediment archaeal communities from the Salton Sea, California, USA - SS_1_MS_1 metaG | ecosystem: Environmental > Aquatic > Non-marine Saline and Alkaline > Hypersaline >... | reverse complement strand
GACGCCACTGGAGGGAACCTATCTCGCGTGGCTCGATTGCCGCAGGGCAGCTATCGAAGGGAACCCACACGAGCACTTCCTCAACACAGGGCGCATCGCCACGAACGACGGCGCGATGTTCGGCGCCGGTGGCGAGGGGTTCGTCCGGCTGAACCTCGCCTGCCCTCGGGATCAGATGCTGGACGGCCTCGAGCGAATCCGAAAGGCGCTGTCCTCCGGATAGCCGTCGGTCAGCTTGCTGCCATCCGTTTCATCATGTCACCCAAGTTCCTCGGCAGCACGTCGAGATACTCAACGATGCCGTGCCGTTTGAGTTTGTCGACCGTCTCCTTCGGAAGATCCTCGACGGTCGTGCCCTGGAGTAGGGCCCCCGTCTCTTCCTCGGTGAATGGCGAGCCGATCTCGTCGGTTGCCAGCATACCGCGATTCTGAGGGCAGACGGCCTGGCATCGCATGCAGCCGATGAATTGATCGCCCCACGAGTAGTCGGCGTCGGCCGGATGCCGGACGCCGGACGGCTTCTCCTGCCAATAGGTGATGCAACGCTCGGCATGAACCAGGAAGCGATCGGGATCGATCGCATTCGCCGGGCAGGCACGTACGCACGCGCCGCAGTCCCCGCACAAGCCGAGAACCATCGGCTCCTGCCAAGGCGTGTCGCCGCAAGGGACATCCGTGTACAGGCTGCAGAGCCTATGGTAGCTGCCCATTCCCTCGACATACGTGATGTTGTTCCGTCCATACCGCGCCAGACCGGAGCGTGTCGCCAGCAGCTTCTTGGGCACGCTGGCAATCTCGCTCCGCACTGCGGACGCTATGTGATCCTTGATGAGGCATTGAATCCGCGGTTCACCGAGCGTATCCCAGCGGACGAAGGTCGGCGGGACGCTGAGCGAAATCTCGCGTCCTCGCCAGTTGAAGCGAATCCGCAACATCGGATCCGGAATCGCCACGATGAGCATCGATCGAATCCACTCGGGGGCATTCTCGATTGATTCTCCGAAGGAACGCAGCCGCTCCTCGAAGAACACCTCGTCAAGCTCGCCTCGGGCGCGTCGATCCGACAGCTCCCGCCAGAGGTCGAACCGGCGCGCAGCGGGCACGAGGCGCGCCGCCCAACCTCGTATGGCGATCGATTCAAGAATCGCCGTCGCGACGGACTGCTCGCTCACGGATTCCTCCTACGCTTCTCACGCCGTCCTAGGCCCCGGGCTGCGTCCGGGCCAGGAACGCGTCCCGCAGCCACGCCATGCGTTGCGCGAGATCTCCGCCTTCGTCCTCGAAGAGTGATCTGAGCTTCTCGCATCCATCATAGTCCGGGCACACGACGCAGTTCGCCGCACCGTGTTCGACAGCACACGTTCGAACTGCACAAGACGCGCAGTACGTCGCGATGAGCCCCGACTCGGAGTGCAGACATCCGAGGCAGACCCAGTCGTTGCGCGTCGCCTTGCCCTCGCCGAACTTCTCTACCACCCGCTGCATCAGCTTCTCATCGACCGTGACCGTTGCTTTGTACGCCAAACACTCGGTGCAGTTGATCCCACAGAATCCCAGCATCGCTCCTCCTTCGGTTCACCGTCGGTCGGTTACATAACCCTCGTTATTGCTGATACTGGATATCTTAGGCCATGGATTCTAACCTGTCAAGAGCGATATTCCGGATAGTCATCGCGCAGTGAGTCTCTCGCGGCGCGACCGCGCTCCAGGAGGCGCCCGATCCCCCCGCAGAACGGGGATCGCTCCGGCACCCACAACGTCTTCCCGTCGCTTGGGCCCAAGCCGATCGCCGGGTAGAATGGGCCGTTCGTACCCAGTCATGCTCGAGACGCAGGGTAGACGGAAACGAGACGGGACGATTCGATGACAGCGAAACAGCCGATCGATGCACAGACAGCCGACAACGCTCCGTATGAGCTCATCGGTGGCGATCCGAGCGTCGATTTCGTCAACACCGTCGAGTCGTGGCGCAATCCGACGGAGACCGATCGGCTGCGACGCTACGCCGACCTCGTCAACTGGAGCGAGCAAGTCGGCCTTGTCGACTCCGACGTTGCGATCGCCTTGCGAGAAGCGGCCGCGGGGCAGAAAGCCGGCGCCGAACGCGTCCTGCGGAGGGCCCACGCGCTGCGCGAGCGCCTGCACCGGATCTTCCTTGCTGCGGCGGCCGGCGAAGCACCGGACGCACGGGCGCTCGCCGCGGTGTCGGCTGAGGTCCGCCGGGCGGCGGCCCACTCGCGTCTCGATCGTCGCGAAGGCGGCCTCGCCTGGGAACTCGACGCCGCGCAAGCCGCTGCGCTCGGCTGGCCTCTCTGGCGGTTGGCGCGGGCCGCGCTCGCGCTGCTCACCTCGGACGCACTACACCGGGTGCGGCAATGCGCCAACGAGGAGTGTCGCTGGTTCTTCGTCGACCGCAGCCGGAATCATAGTCGCCGCTGGTGCGACATGGCCGTTTGCGGGAACCGCGCCAAGGCCCGACGCAACTACGCGCGCCGCAAGGCGAACACCGCCGGTACTGAGCATAGCGCAGCCCCAGCCTCCAGCAGCAGTTGACCCCGCCTTTCACGACGCGTCCGCAACACAGGTGAGACGGGGAACTGCGAGGGTGTCATGATGCACACATATGATCCTGCACGTACAATCTGGCTTCGCTTGTGGAGGGAGGATCGATGGTCGAAGACGGGCTGCTCCAGGTCGAAGGCGTCTCAAAGACGTTCGAGTCAGTTCGCGCGGTGAACGGTGTCTCGTTCTCGGTCGATCGCGGCGAGATCCTTGGCTTTCTCGGACCGAACGGCGCCGGGAAGACGACAACCATCCGGATGATCCTCGGCATCTTCGATCCCGATTCGGGAACGATCCATTGTGCGCTTGACGGCGGGCTGGATCATGCACCGAAAGAGCGGACTGGCTACCTGCCGGAAGAGCGAGGGCTGTACAGCGATGCAAGGGTTCTCGACCTTCTCGTCTACTTCGGCGAGCTCAAGGGGCTGGCGCGGGCGGAAGCGCGCATACGCGCGTGGACGTGGCTCGAACGGTTCGACCTCTGCGGGTGGGAATCGAAGAAGGTCGAGAAGCTGTCCAAGGGGATGCAGCAGAAGGTCCAGTTCACCGCTTCCGTCTTGCATCGCCCGGATCTGGTCGTGCTCGACGAGCCGTTTTCCGGTCTCGACCCCGTCAATCAGAATCTGCTGCGTGAAGTGATTGGCGGTCTCAAGGCCGATGGAGCGGCCGTTCTTCTCTCGTCTCACCGGATGAATCTTGTCGAGGAGCTGTGCGACCGCATCTTCCTGATCCACGACGGACGACGGGTACTGTACGGAAATCTTGACGAGATCAAGGCGTCTCATGGCGAACATGCCGTGCGCGTACGCTTCACTGGAGACGGATCGTCACTGCCCGAACTGCCCGGCGTGACGAACCTTCACGTCGAAGGCGAACGTGCCTCGCTCACTCTCGAGCGGGAGGTCAGTCCGGATACGTTCATCCGCAGCCTGCCTGACACGATCGAGATCCTGGCGCTCTCCGTCGACCGTCCCCCGCTCCATGACATCTTCGTCCGAACCGTGGAAGGGGGCGCATCGTGAAGCTCGCCAAAGTGATCCGATGGGAGTTCACGCAGAGCATCCGCAGCAAGCAATTCCTGATCATCACAATCCTGATCCCGGCGATCTTTGCAATCGGGATCTTCGCGGTAACGCGCGTCATGGGCAACGATCTTCCCCCTCCTTCCGAGCCGCCACCACCGATGCTGATCGGTATGTTCCTCGCGTTTGTTCTTTTCCTCGGAGCGTTCATGTCGGGCGTCATGACGTTGTACGGGGTGATGAAAGAGAAGCAGAGCCGCGTCGTCGAGATGATGATGTCCAGCGTCTCGGCGTGGGAACTCATGTGCGGGAAGCTGATCGGCCTCGGCCTCGCCGGGCTGATTCAAGTCGTTGTCTGGGCCGCCACGGCGACCATCGCAGCGGCGCAGTTCTTCCCGGTATCGCTCGCCTCGCTCACGCTGATCCACTGGATTACTTTCCCCTTGTATTTCATCTTTGGCTACTTGTTCATCGCGTCGATCTTCGGGACGGTCGGCGCGGCGATCAAAGACATCCACTCCGGCGGCTCGGTCGGCTTCGCGGGTGTAATTCCGTACATCCCGATGATGTTTTCCGCGTTGATCATCCAGAAACCTGACCTGTTCTGGATTCGGATCGCGGGCTTCTTCCCTCCGTTCGTTCCGGGCGTCATGTTGCTGCGAATCGGCGCAACCCCTCTCGCATCAGACGGAGCGCGATTCGTTCCCACATGGGAGATCGCCGTAAGCCTGATCTCGCTTGCCCTGGGGACGTTCCTGATGATGCGCTTCGCCACCAAGGTATTCGAGGTTGGAATGCTGATGACCGGGAAGTCAGCATCGCTCCGAGAGCTGTGGCGGTGGGGACGCCGGCGGTCATAGAGCAGGCAAGGAGACTCGATGGATCTGCATGATTTCTTCGGGATCGGGCTGACACCGGACGCGTACACCAAGCTTCTTGACGACAAGCAGCGCGACTTGCACGTCCTCTACGAGCGGCGAATGGCGGTTGACAAGCAGGTGATCGAGCCCTTTCGGTCGTTCGGTGCGCTCCGCATCCTCGTCGTCACCGAACCATGGTGCGGCGATTCGCTGGCGATTCTCCCGGCGATCGCCAAGCTGTGCGAGCATGCAGGGATACCATTGCGGGTCGTCCTCCGCGACGAACATCCTGAGCTGATTGACCGCTATCTAACGAACGGCGGACGGTCCATCCCAATCGCGATTGCTCTGGACGGCGAAGGGCTTGAGATCTTCCATTGGGGGCCTCGTCCCGCGCCTGCGCAAGCGATCTTCGAGAGCCATCGCCCGGAGCTTGCTGCCGGGCGGATCGAGAAACTCGAGATCCACAAGAAGGTCCGTGCGTTCTACGCTCGGGATAACGGTCAGGCTGTGGTCCGCGAGTTGGCTGTTAAGCTTGCGGGCGCCATGGAGGAGTAGGGGCAGCATCGCTCTCCGCCCGCTTCCTCTCCTGTAGTCGCTCAAGAAACCGTTCTGCTGCATCGAGGTTGATGTTGCTACGATCAAGGGCAAGCCGTTTCTTGCCCCCTACAAGCAGCGTCAGTTTCCCTTCCACGAGATTCACCTCGATGTCACTCAGCGGGTGTTCGATTCCCATGCCCGACCTGGCGGCAGCCCATTCGACAATGCCAGGCAGCTTCCGCGCAATCCGCTTCCCAATCGCCCGCTTGAGCTTCCCCTCGAAGCCTTTGGCGCCATCTCCAAGTCCAGCAAGCTTGTGCTGAACCTCACGGATCTCATCCAGCGCCTGCTTGGCGAATTGAATGACCAGCTTGTTGTCATCGGTCAGGATGAACTCCATGTCGTCGCGGATCGTGTCCAATGTGGCGACCTCATTGCGCCACACCAGTTCGAACAATCGTTGCTCCCCCAGCCCTTTGAGCGTTCGCTCACCCAGCCCACGAAATCTATGGTCCGACGTCTCGAGAGATGCGTGCTGGGCGACCGCCGACGAGACGACGATCTGGCCCCCCTTCGCCACGTCCGCGATCCGCTTGGCTAGGTTGACCGAACTCCCAAACAGGTCATTGTCGGTCCGGATCGCGCTGCCCCAAGCTAGACCAACCCCTGCGGAAAGCGTTGTCTCTTCACCATGGCAGCATTTGGCGCACAACGCCGTCTGCATCTCGATCGAGCACTCGACCGCTTGAACCGGATCGTCAAACGAGGTCATCACCCCGTCCCCATACGTCTTGAGCACACGTCCGCCGTGGCCTACAACCCGGCTCTCAACGAGATCGACGAATCCTTGGACGAGGCGGAATGCTTCTTCATCGCCGCGTTGCGCCGTGAGTGCAGTGAACTCGCGCAGGTCGCTGAACTGGATCGCGAGAGGTTCTTCGCTCGGCATCATTCTCCCTTCCCGCTCGAATTCTAGGGAATGGATAATAGGGAGCCAAGCAGGAGCGCCGCCCGGTCGATAGCTCCGAGCGGCGCAATTGCGTTTCCGTTTCCTATCGCAGGACGAACACTGTACCTTTCGTTGTAAACGTGTTCTCCGATCCTGTCGCAATGATCACATAGATGTAGGGGCCGTTGGCAAGCTGCGCACCATCGGAGTCACGCCCGTCCCATGAGATCGAGAGGACATCCTGTTCCATGGCGTGCCAGACGAGACGCCTGGCGAGATCGTAGACCAGCACCTCGAACGTCTCCGCCAGACCGGTCCCGATGAACCCGAATTGGGTATCGGTCGCAAACGGTGAAGGTCCTGCATAGAACCGATCCACGTGGAACACCGAGGCAACGATCGGTACGGTCGCCGTGCTCGTGTCGCCCGGATTGCTCGGGTCTACGTACGTCGCCGTCACGGTATCCCCCGCAACCAATCCAAGATTCAGCGGCCCCGTAGTGAATGTCCCAGATTCCGCGTCGGGCGACGGTGACAGATCGTACGACACGCTATCGATCGTCACCACATCGGTCAGTATCCCGGCATCGGCCACTGACGAATCGACAACCTGTACGGTAATTGGGTCACCCTCCACGTATGCCGCCACCGCGTTGCCGGATGGATCAACAAACGAAAGCGCGGAACCCGTCAGCATGGCACCGCCAATGCCGACCTTGACCGAGATCCATGCCACATCCGAATGGTTCGATGGATCCTGATACGCTGCGATCAACGTGTCTCCAGGGAGTACACCCAAGCTGGGTACACAAGCGTCGACGCTGACCAGATCGATGCACGTCAGACTGACGAAGACACCGCTGTCAGCTGCCGTTTCCAACAGATCGAACGGCGCCCACCGGCCATTACGGGGATTGAGAACGTACATCTTGCCCCATCGCCCGGTGTCGAAGATGTTGGTATCGCCAAGTAACGTGTTGACTGGATGGACATTCAAATCTGCGAAGCCGCACCCTGGATGGTTCGCTGCGAAGTTCCACGGCGCATGCGGCAGGTTCTGGCCGTTCCCTCCCGTACCGTCCCAGAACCCGGCAATCCGCTCACGCCGCATCTGATCTTCATCTTGATCAAGATCGGTGACCTCAACGAAGACACAATCACTGTTGGCGTAACCCGAGACCGGGTTGCCCTGCCGGTCGAGGAACCGCATCGAGATCTGTTCTCCATCGTAGACCTGCGTGTCTGCAACCTCAAAAAGCCCAAACGATACGTCATTGTCGACGCGGACCGACTGGATCGTCGGAGGGAAAGCGGTCGCGATGTTTACATCTCCAATGAACGCCACGCCATCGGCCGCTCCGGGAGCCGACTCGATCTCGTGGTATTCGACGTCGTTGTATCGCGCGTAGATCGAATCCTCGTTAAACGCCTCCAGTTCCCAGTTATCTAGCTGGAGTGAGTAGCCGCCCCTCGTGCCCGGATCACCGATTCCAAGGGCATCCCACACGGACGTCAGGCGCATGCCGATATTCGTGAAGAAGACCGACGAGTTACTCGATACTTCATCTAGAATCAGCCACTCCGCATCGTCCACCTCATGCGGATCGCAAACATGGACAAGCACCTTCTCCGGACAGCACGAGTCCGTGTTGGCGTTAGCATCGACAACCTCGATGTACACGGGATCGCGCCCCAGCCAGAAGACTCCCTTTTCTTCTCGCGCATGATTGGTGATCTGAAGGCTGCTGTGGTTCTTCTCCTCAATGTATGCCGTCGCCAGCGTGAAGTCGTCCTGATCGTTCGGATCGACATAGTAGGCGACCAATACATCCCGCACGTCAAGGGAGCGGAATCCAAGATCCGTCAAGATGCTGTTGAAGTTCAGCTGAAAGATGCCGCTGTCGGCTTCAGTCTCCTGCGCGTAGAACATCACCCGGGTTACGCCTGAATTGCTCGCGGTATCGAACCATACCACGCCTTGGTTCGGATTGCCGGCGGTGTTGAATGCCGCCTGGGTCGGGTAGTGTACGTAGTACGTTCCGGCCAGATTCGGCTGGTTGCTACCAACAAGGTTGACGAAGACATCGGCCCCAGTCGCCACATGCGTGTTCCGATAGATACTGTACCACTCGAACGGTCGCGGGTTCGGCGGTGGACTCCCGATATTGTCGACCACACCGCCGTAGCGCTTCAGCATGCAGAAGTCCACCGCGCTTGTTGGCGTCTGCGGATTCCAGGATCCCGGATTCACAAGTACAAACACCGGTACGTACTCTATCGCATCGCAGTTCAGATTCTCGTCGGCGTCAACCACCGTCACCATCGCTGCCTCGTTCGCGTCTCGGTAGACCTCACGCGCCCACGCGATCGTCGCCTTGGTGTCGACGATCTTTCCCAGTGCGAGGGCGACATCACCCGGCTCGTTTGGATCGACGTACAAACCAACCACCGTGTCCATGTTCTCGAACCGGCCCAGCATGTAGTCCCGGTTCTTCACGCCCAGTGGATTCCCAGGAGGCAAATACGCCTCGTCACTACCTGCCGGATCCCACGGATACGTGTCAAACGCCGGGGCGACACCCCCAAGAAGGGTCGCATCGAAGAATACTTGTCCACGATCGACCCAGACCCGTTCGTCGCCGACTAGATCTCCATTTGCATCCGCATACAGATAACCGCCCCACTTGAAGTCGGTCGGTTGTACGCCACCACCTGGCAGGGGTGTGTACGGCCCCACGATGTGGGAGTGATCCCGTCCATCCTGCGAGTAGGCTACGCGCGTGCCGAACTGAAATGGTCTCTTGCTGACGAAAACGCCGGTCCCACTGTCTGTTTCTTCCAGGTAGTCTTCGCCGAGCCAACCGGCGCTTGCTCCAGGATAGTGGCCCTTGTAGGGAATGTGGCCGACCTGATCGTACGGCACGCCCCCGGCATCGCCCGCCGCGGTGAAGTAGCTCTTCCACACGATGTGCGCACCTGTTTTGAGGTCCATCACCTTGACGTCCGTCCAAACCTTATCGCGAATATCGCAATCGACATCCTCGTCTGGGTCGACCACGACAATCCAAACCTGCTCACCCTCGCGAATCTTGGTTACGCGGTTCTCGCCGCTCTTGTCGGTCGAGAAGTACATCTCCGCTTCCGTTCCCCAAGCTGCAGCCACAAGGAGAAGAGTGAATAACAGGACGAAGCCGCCGGCAGCGATCCCCTTCCGCTTCATGATGTGCCTTCCTTCTTTGTCCATCCCAAGATACTCAGTGCTACACTCCACTGCGCCCAGCGGGAGCTCGTGCCCGCCGTACCTTTGGCCGAATCCCCGGGAGCTAGCCGTTGCCGCCATGTCTCAAACGTGAGAGCAACCCAAATTGCAATCGGAGCCGCTTCCCACAGGATTCGCACGATCATCTGCCACACATCGAGCGACCGGGACGACAACGATCCGATCGCTGTCAGACCCACTGCGGCGTATGAAAGCTCGATCGACACGACAACGTATCCGACGTGTGCGAGCACCAAGCCGCCAACTCCGATACCTAGTCGGGCAAGCCTACGCCACCACCCAAGTCCCGGCGTAGCAACGAAAAGCGCCAGCAATGGAACGACGGCGAAGAACGCGTACCGGTCGAACCAAGTGAACGGAGCGATCCGATTTTCTCCTACGATCCGATAGACCCATAGCTCCGCATCCTGCACGTCGATCACCGTCACATTCGATGTCTCGACGAGCCAGAACAGCGGCCGGGCCAGCGCACCGATGCTTCGGCTGTACACTGGGCCAACGTGTGGCCACAAGGTCGTCAGAACGGCCAACGCCACAACGAACAGCAGCAGGAATCGCCCAACCAGCGCCACCATGGATCGTCTCATTTGACCGCTCCCTTTCTTCCCGTCGTCCGGCCGGCCCAGACAAGCCAGAGAGACACAGCAATCACAATTAGCAGGGATTGCCAGACCAGTTGGTGCACCAAATCGAAGAACTGCGGCCAGTGGACGCCAACGAAATAGAGGCTGACCAACCGCACGACGTTCACCACGGCAATTCCACTGATTCCAACCGTTGCACCGATCAATTTCGCGGGCCATGACGCAGGAAACAGCAAAACGGCAACCACAAACAGCGTCGTGACGAACAGACCCGTGCAAGCGGTAACCACGGTGATCCCAAAATGACCGGACTGCACAACATTTCCGGCAACTGCCGTATCCTGTCCGAGTAGCCGCAGGGCTGTGTGGGTTAGAACTGCGTAGGCCGCCTTCACACCAGCCATCCCAGGCTCGTGCGTTACCAGGCCGATCAAGATGGCCACGATCGCGAGGGCTAGCAGAACGGATACGCCGAAGCTCGGCGTCCGATACCACTTCATCGGTTTGGCGCGGCGCGCAGCGCGTGGTTTCATGTCACAACCTTTCAGGCAGCGGCTCCATTGCGGCGGCGCACCTTGACCATGAAGGCGATAACGAACAGGCAGGACACCAAGATTATCCCCCACTCAGACAGCGTTGGGGCATCGATCGTGCCCGACAATGGAGGAGCTTTCGGGCCCTCGGACACGATGAAACATGTTGGGTCGTCATCGATCGGGGTCGCCGGATTGTCTGTCCTCTCGGAGCTCTCATTCGTCCCATCCCCATCTGCATCCCAATACGCGATCCCTTGGTTGCAGATCTCATCCGTGGGGTTCCCATCCACCGTCACGGTGTAGACCAGCGTTACTGATCCGCCACTTGGAATCTCTCCGTCCCAGACGACCTTGTCTACCACAACATCGAGAGTCCCAGACGTCGCGGAACCATGTCCTGTCGCCGCGACACCTCCCGGAAGTTCATCGACGAACTCATGACCCTTGCCATCCGGCATGTCAGCACACCCATCGTTGTAGATTGTGACCTCATATCGAACCTCTGTTCCAGGCTCGTATGTCATCCCGGTGAGCGTCTTTTCGGCTTCGATCATCGGTTCGTTCGGCAACACCCAAAGCTCGGTATCTAATGTGAGGCAGTTGTTGCTCTCGTTCAGCTCATCCACAACTCCGCCTGAGTCAGCGCAGACAACTATGTCATGCTCACCTACAGGTACATGTGTTGTATCCCACTGAAACGTCAGAACTGTGTATTCGCAACCCGGAAGGCCGTCGACACGTCGTGTCCCAATCAGTCCTGCTCCGCCGTCATAGGTGACCGTGACATCAAACGGTCCGGCATCGCCGCAGCTCAAGTTGTCAACCGTCACGGTGATCGTGACCTCGCCCCCTTGGCAAACATCTCCGGTCGTTTCCTGCACGGAGACTCCGCCGCCGGCCAGACCGACTGTTCCATCCGGCGGAAGCCAAAGGTCCGGGCCCTTCGTGCACGGATCGTCAGCAGACGCAACCACCGAAAGGAGTGCGACGGCACCGGCAATCGACAGATACCTCCCCCATCTCCTCACCACCCGGAGTCGATCGATCAATCGCATCACTTCCTTTCGCTTCCGGCCCTGGGGCCGCAGGGCAACGACGTTCGTTGCCGGATAGCTCGGCCAATCAGGCGTCGCCGAGACACTGGCTTAATGTTATGTTTGTCACGTTCTGCACGAGGGGACCGAGGGTTGAGGGGAGTGTGTTGTTCATCACACACGGATCACCCACAGGTGTGAGCCGGATGTGACACACGTCACATCCAAACTAAGGGCATCGTTCCCATGACCCGTCCAGCTTTCTCCGCTTTCCGCAATCCTGTACGATCAGACTCCCCAAGCTGGCTCGACAGTCCGAAGGAGGAGCGATGAGCATCCCGATCTATCAGGTTGATTCCTTCGCCGATGTGGCGTTCAAGGGAAACCCCGCCGGTGTGTGCCTTCTTCGCGCACCGGCCGAGGAGACATGGATGCAGCAAGTGGCGGCGGAGATGAACCTGTCTGAGACGGCATTCCTGTCTCCGCAAGCCGATGACGAGTACGCTTTGCGCTGGTTCACGCCTGCCGTCGAGGTAGAACTCTGCGGTCACGCAACACTCGCCGCAGCACACATTCTGTGGGAGTCTGAAATGTTGCCTGCTAGGGCGCCCGCACGTTTCCGCACCGCCAGCGGTCTGTTGATCGCGACCCATCGCGACGATCACATCCAGCTTGACTTCCCGGTGACTCCCCCGCAGGCGGTCGAGCCACCCGATGGGCTCCTCGATGCTCTCGGCGTCACCCCCGTGTACGTCGGACAGACACGGTCCGACTATCTTGTCGAGGTAGACAATGCAGATGTCGTCCGGGACGCGTCGCCCGATATCCGAGCACTGGTTCGCTATGGCATCCGCGGAGCGATGATCACCGCGCGAAGCGACGAGCCCGCGTATGACTTCATCTCGCGGTTCTTCGCTCCCGGCGCCGGCGTCGATGAGGACCCTGTGACCGGTTCGGCCCATTGCGCATTGGCCCCATACTGGTCAGCGAGGTTGGCACAGGATGCGCTGGTTGGATATCAGGCATCGGCTCGAGGTGGGATTGTGCGGTGTCGAGTGCTGATGATCGCGTCCTGCTCGGCGGTCACGCCGTCACGGTGCTGCGCGGAGAGCTGTTCGCCTAGCCGTTCCGTTTGCTTGATGAGATGCCCAACGATGAGGTCCGGCGTCTGCGAATCCTAGATGCGGCGCGCGGCAACGATTAGCTCCACCAGATCGGAGAGATCCTCGGCGCGATCCGAGAGCCGCACAAGGCGCTGGATGAAACCCGAAACCTGCAGCTTCAGCGCCAGTTCTATGTCCAGCTCGAACAGCCGTTGGATCGCTTTCCGCTCCAGACGATCGACCTCTCCCTCGAGATGCTCGATCGCCTTGGTGTGTTCCAATGCTGCATCGATCCTATGAAACAGGTTGCTGACCGCTCCCTTGACCTCCACGAAGACATCGTTGGACTTCTTTCCGATCTCTGCAATCTGGGGCATGATCTCACTGGGAACCTCGACCCGCTGAAGCAGGAGGTAGTCGAGTATCTCCTCCGCAGCGTTCGCCAGTCGATCGACCTGATCGATAATCTGTAGGATATCCCTGCGAGATGTGGGAAGCAGCGATCCCGAAAGCAGCTGCGTCTCGATCCGCCGGCGAACATCATCGGCCTGTCCCTCGGCACGATGTGTCTCTAGCGCGTATTGATCGGCCGTCTCAAGGTCTCGCTCTTCGATGTATGCGGTGAGCGATCGCGAGAATGACTGAAGCGTCGAATCCACGTGCCCCAGATGCTCAAGCACGAGGGTCTCAATCTCTTTCTGCTTCCTCCAGAACATGAACCTCCCCCAACACGCCGGGTTCCGATCCAGAGTACTGACAAACGAAAGATGCGGCAACTGACCATCTTCCTCGCGCCGATCGATCGCTGTGTAGGGATATCGACTAGCTGCGCCCGAGCCAACGCTGTGCATCCTCGACGACCATGTCGCAGATACGCGCCGCCAGCCCGACATAGTCCGTCGGCCGCAGTTTGAGCATCCGATTCTTGGCCTCGTCCGACACAGGAAGAGCATCGACAACCTCGTGGAGCTGATCAAGCGTCAGCGTCTCTCCTCGGGCAAGCCGACGGAACAGCTCGTATGGATTGTCGATCGCCGCAGCACGGAGGATCGTCTGATACGCTTCGGTGAGGACCTCCGGCGATGACTCCACCTTTCGCCGTAGGTCCGCCTCATCGGCGTCGATTCTCTCCAGACCGCGTAGCGTCTGCGTGATCGCCAGGTGACTGTGCGCCAAGGCGACGCCGATGTTGCGCTTCACTGTGGAATCCGATAGATCGCGCTGCATCCTTGACTGCGTCAGCCGATCGGAAAGAGCATGCAACAGCGCGTTGGAAATCGTCACATTCCCTTCGCTGTTCTCGAACCGGATCGGATTTACCTTGTGGGGCATCGTGGATGACCCTACCTCGCGATCCACTGCGCGCTCGACCAGATCGCCGTGTGAGATGTACTCCCAGACATCTCGGTCGAGGTCGGAGACGATGCAGTTGATCCGGGCAACGTTCGCGAAGTACTCGGCCAGCGTGTCATGATCTTCGATCTGCGTGGTGCAGCGGTTCGGCTCGAGACCAAGCGCCGCAACGAACTCTGCGGAGAAGCGGATCCAATCGTGGTCCGGGAACGCAGCGACAACCGCTGCGTGGGTTCCCGTTGCGCCGGTCAGCTTGCCGCGGAACCGATGTGCCTCGAGCTGGGTCGCCTGACGCACCAAGCGCGACAAGAATACGGCACATTCCTTGCCCAATGTCGTTGGCGACGCCGTTTGCCCGTGGGTCCGCGCGGGGAACGGAATCTCTCGCCACGCCATGACGAACTCGACAAGACGTTCAATCAGGCTGCGTATCAGCGGGAGCTGCTGCTCATCGCGAAACCTCGTCAAGAGGAGTGCACAGGCCAGGTTGTTGATGTCGGCCGACGTGAGGCCAAAGTGAATCAGGTTGGGCTGGGCCAGGTCCAGCTTTTCTCGCAGGAAGACCTCGCATGCCTTGACGTCGTGGTTAATCTCGCGATCGATCGCGACAATTCGATCGAAGTCCTCCTCGGAGAATGCGGAGGCCGCTCGATCGATACGATGCATCTCGGCGTCCGAAAGCGTCGGGAGGAGACCAGTTCGGTTGAGAGCCTTCAGGTATGAAAGCTCGACCTCGCACCGAGCCTTCATCAATGCGAACTCAGAGAAGTACCTCGGCAGCTCCGCAAGCTGCCCTCGGTATCGGCCGTCCAGCGGTGAGATCTCCCGCTCCATCATCGTGGCCTCCTACGCGCTCCAGTTGGATAGCGAGTCGCTTTCGCCCCAGCCGAACTGGATGATGTCGTGAACCTTCCCTTCGCGGATCGACAACGCCGAAACGAGCTCCAGTTCGGCTCGCCTGTGCAGCTCGGCGATCGTTTCACACCCGCACGAAGCCATCGCCGCCCGTAGCTTGATCATCAGCTCGGGAAGGTTGTCCTTCAGCTTCCCAGCATACTCGACAAATCCTTCCACCCCCTCAAGGAATCCGGCTTGGTCGTACCGTGCGGGGCTCCAAGCCCGCGCGCGGGCCGATCCCTCTCCCCAGTACGGCTTCATGACCCGGCCGCTGACACGCATTTTCTCCGTCGGCGATTCATCCATGCGAGCGAAATAGCGCCCCATCATCGCCACGTCGGCTCCGAGTGAGAGTGCGATGACAACATCCTTGGAATGCAGGATTCCGCCGTCGGCGATCACCGGAATGTGCACGCCGGTTTTCTCTCGGTACCGGTCGCGTGCTTCCGTGACCTTCATCACCGCGGTCGCCAATCCTCGCCCGGTCCCTTTCTGCTCCTGTGTAATACAGATCGAGCCGCCGCCCATCCCGACCTTCACCGCGCCGGCACCGGCTTCGACAAGGTAGTTGAACCCTTCTCCGGTAATCACGTTCCCGCCGATAACCGGAAGCGTAGGGTATTCGTGACGTATCCATTCGATCGTCGCCCGTTGGTAGCACGAATGGCCGTCGGACGAGTCGATTCCAATGGCATCGACGCCCGCTTCGACCAACGCCGGGACACGCTCCGCGTAGTCGCGCGTGTTGATCGCAGCTACGGCCACAAGTCGCTTGCGCTCATCGACGACTTGGTCCGGATTGTCGAGGTGATCCTCGATGTCTTTGCGGAAGATGAGAGACAGAAGGCGATCGTTCTCATCAACGACCGGAAGAACCGAGCGGTGCCCCTCGATCAGAAGAGCGTTTGCTTCCTCAAGGTCGGTCAGCCGAATGCCGACATCAAGCTGGTCCCTCGGAATCATCCGGGCACTCGCCGGCTGATCCCCGTGTGCGCGGACGTCGTAATCGCGGCGGGTAATCAGCCCAAGCAACCGACCCTCCTCCGACACAATGGGAAACGTCGAGAAGTCTTCCTCCTTGCGGAGTGCATCGACTTCATGAAGCAGGGTGTCCGGACCGATGGTCTTCGGCTCGACGAATCCGGCCTTGTGCGATTTGATCCGACGGACCATCTCCGTTTGATCTCGAATCGCTTGAGATGAGTAGATGAATGCCACCCCGCCGAGTCTGGCGAGCTCGATCCCCATGCGCACGCCGGAAACCGACTGCATGGCTGCTGCAACAACCGGCGCCTTCAGCGTGATACTCTCATCTGCATCCGGACGACGCACAAGAGGCGTTCTCAGCGATACGCGATCGATCGTCGTCTTCTCCGTCGTCAGGCCGGGGAGTAGGCGAAACTCGGCCAGTGTCCGCGACGGCTCGAACTGCACGCTTCGTGCCATGCTACCTCCTCAGGATCTCCCAATACCCGTTTGTATCCGCGGTTCTCATGTTCTTCAAGAGCACTGTGTTCGGCGACCGGTTCGTGTATGATCACCAACCATTCTTCGGCCGATGTGCCGACATCAAGGAGTCCGATCATGCATGTGCTTGCTGTCGCCGTCGGCGGCGCCGTTGGCAGTGTTCTCCGATATCTTGTTTCGCTGGCGATCGACAGCCAGTTGGGCGACTTCCCATGGAGCACGCTGCTCGTGAACAGCGTGGGCAGTTTCGTTCTGGGACTGTTCATGACTGTCGCCGGCCCTCGCGTCGCGATCTCGGAGCCGTCGCGTGCGTTCGTGTCAATCGGACTGCTCGGCGGGTTCACTACATTCTCGACATTCAGCCATCGAACGATGTCGCTTTGGCAAGCGGAGCGGTTCGCGCTGGCGGGCTCGAGTGTTCTCCTGAACGTCTCTGCGGGGCTGCTTGCCGCCTGGCTCGGCTGGCGGCTGGGGCGCCAAATCTAGCATGGCTCACAAGGCACGCGGCGGCTCACGAGAAGCCGCCGCGTGCTTGACCATCTGATGCGTCTAGTTGATCAGCGCCTCAAACTCTCCACGGAAGTGCTGCAATGCACTCTGAATAGGTAACAGAACCGATTGCCCTAGAGGACAGAGAGATACAGCCTCCATCGCTGTGGCAATCTCAATCATCTTCTCAAGATCCCCCGCTCGGCCTTCTCCTTGCCTAATCCGGCCGCTGATCGTCTTGAGGGCGAGCGTTCCGGCACGGCAAGGAGCGCATTGACCGCAGGATTCATGCTTGAAGAATGTCAGAATGCCGTCCAGCATCTCGACGATCGCCGCGTCCTCATCCAGCACGAGGATCGCTCCGGATCCAAGCACGGCCGACAGCTCCTGCAGCCCATCGAAGTCCATGGGCTTGTCCAGGCAGTCTGGGCAAACAAATGCACCGGCTGCACCGCCGATCAAGGCTCCCTTGAATCGCTTGCCGTCCTTCACGCCACCGCCACAAGTATCGATGATGTGCTTCAAGCTCGTACCCATCTCCGCTTCGGTAAGGCCCGGCTTCTCTACGTGACCGAGAATCGTGTACACCTTCGTCCCCGGGCATTTCTCGGTTCCGTAGGAGCGGAACCAGTCCGCGCCGTTTCGGATGATCGGCGGGACGTTGGCCAGCGTTTCCACGTTGTTGACGACCGTTGGCTTCGACCATAGGCCCACAGCACCAGGATACGGCGGCTTGAGCCGTGGATAGCCACGCTTCCCCTCGATCGACTCGATCAGTGATGTCTCTTCCCCGCAGACGTACGCACCGGCCCCTCGCTTGACCTCGATGTCAAACGAGACGTTCGACTCGAAGATGTGCTCTCCGAGCAAGCCAGCCTGTCGCGCCGCATCGATGGCATGCTGCAGGCGCTCGATGGACAAGCCATACTCGCCACGAACATACACATACCCCTTGCTCGCACCCACGGCGTAGCCGGCGATCATCATCCCTTCGATTAGGCGGTGCGGATCTCCCTCAAGGATCAGTCGATCCTTGAACGTTCCCGGTTCTCCCTCATCGGCATTGCAGACGATGTACACCTGCTCGCCCTTGGCCGTAAACGACCATTTCAGACCAGTAGGAAATCCGGCGCCCCCGCGCCCGCGCAACCCCGATGCCTTGACAATATCAATGACTCCATCGGGCGAGATCCTCTCTTTCACGATCTTCGCCATCGCTTCGTAGGCTCCGACGGCAATCGCCTGTTCGAGGCTATACGGATCGATGATACCGCTGTTCTGAAGGACGATGCGCTCCGGCTTCTTCACGTTAGACATCGCTCCTCCTCACGGCTTCGATCGCCTCGATGAGCCGATCCTTGGTCAGGTTCCCGTGTACTTCGGCGTCGATCATTACTGCTGGCGCAACCCCGCAGACGCCGAGGCAGCTCGTCGTTTCCAGCGTGAACGCACCGTCTTCGGTCGTCTCCCCGACCTTGACCTTCAGGTGCTCGGATAGGACATCGATCAGCGACTCGGCCCCTACCAGTTGGCAGGGGGGGGACTCACACAGCCTGATGATGTGTCTCCCTCTCGGCTTCAGGCTGTACATCGTGTAGAACGTGGCAGTGCTCGCCACTTCCGACAGCGGGACAGATAGGTAGTCGGCCACTGCCCGAAGCGCCTCGGGCCTCAAGTAGTTCTTCGGCTCGGCATCCTGGAGCTCATGCAGCATGTCCAGCATGTACTCTGTTGTAGCCGGGTACCGTTCGAGCAATCGCTTCACGCTACCTCCTCGCTTCGCATCTGTGCACTTCCCGGGCAGTCGTCCAACCAGCTCTCGATGCGCCGTAGGGCATCGGGGATCAGCGCCTTGGTTCCCGGGCTCAGATCCGCTCCGAGATCGAACACGGTCCCCGGGATACTGAGCAACCATGAATCGGGCGTATCGGAGAACGCCTGTTCGGTCCAGCCGAGCAGTGCTTCCGGAGAGCAGCTGTGCCCAACGCCTCGGTGCCTATCCGGCTTGATGTGATCCCATTGTGTTTCCGTTCCGCCGATGCGTGCATCCACGAACAACACTCGTCGAGCGGAGCGAATCTTTTCGGCAAACTCCGGCAGCAGTTGCCGGACTGTCATTGTCTCCAGATCGGCTCGTGGAAGGAGTGCGTTGACGACGCGGGGTCCCACCCCATCGTCGCCTCGCATTTCGTTGCCAATCCCGATGACGACATCCCCAGCCATACTACTCCTTCGTCAGCGTCTGCTGCAGCGTGCCGTCCGCGTCGATGATGCTCAACTCGATTGGCATGTGTCCCACGGCATGCACCGAACAGGAAAGACATGGATCGTACGCGCGGATGCCGCCTTCGATCCGATTCAGGATCCCTTCGGTCACTTGGCCGTTGGAAATGTACGTGGCGGCAATCTGACTGACCGCTCGGTTCATCGCCAAGTTGTTGTGGCCTGTGGATACGATGAAGTTCGCCTTCTCGACAATGCCATTCTCATCCACACGGTAGTGGTGGATGAGTGTTCCACGCGGAGCCTCGTGGATCCCAACGCCTTCAAGCTCGTTGATCCCCGCTTCGGCGCGGATGCGCGGATCCATTATCCGTTCGTCCTTGAGCAGGACTTCCATCCGCTCCACCGATGCTAGGATCTCCAGCAGCCGCGTGTAATGATAGTCGAACACCTTCCCCGAACAGCGACTGGTTGCGGCGCGGAATTCCTCCAACGCTGCGTCGGCGTCCGGAGTGCCAAACGACTCGCATACGTTCACGCGTCCGAGTGGGCCAACGCGATACATACCCTCCGGGTATCCGCGCGGCGCGTAGTGGGGGAACTTCAGATACGTCCACGGCTCAGACGCTTCATGGATGATGTCCTGGTATTGGGACGGGTCATGCCCCTCCACGACAGGCAAGCCATCCTGATCCACGATGCGGATGAGACCTTCGTAGTGCTCCCACTTGCCCCCGGGTGCAACCAGTCCCATGTACATGCTCGTGAACTCGCCGAGAACACCTCGTGCTTCGCAGTCGAAAGATGTCTTGAACAGGTCAATCGTCTCGCGAATCGTGTCCTTCGCCTCCGGAAGGTTATCCAGGAGCCATTGCTGATCCTCCTTCGACAACGGTCCATTGACGCCTCCCGGAACCGCCCATGCGGGATGCACGCGCTTGCCTCCGAGACGGCTGATCACTTCCTGTCCGAATGAGCGTAAGCGGATTCCTTTCCGCGCCAGATCCGGATTGGCCTGAACCAATCCAACCACATTCCGCGTCGTCGGATCGTGATCCCATCCGAGTAGGAAGTCCGGCGCCGACAAGTAGAAGAAGCTGAGCGCGTGCGATTGCACGAACTGTCCGAGATTCATCAGTCGGCGAAGCATCTCGGCCGTCTTTGGGATGCGGACGGACAGGATCGCGTCGCATGTCTTGGCGGAAGCAAGAATGTGAGACACCGGACAGATCCCGCAGATTCGTGCGGTGAGTCCGGGCATCTCCCACAACGTGCGCCCTTCGCAGAACTTCTCAAACCCACGCAGCTCCGTCACATGAAACTGAGCGTCCTTCACATCACCATTATCATTCAGGAAGACCGTAATCTTGGCGTGCCCCTCAATCCGAGTGACCGGCTCAATGTGTATCTGCTTTTCCATGTTCTCTCCCTAACCGAACTTGAGATCCTCACCGACCAGCTCCGGCGTCTTGCCATCAAGCAGAGCGAGGATTGCCTTGGCGATCACACCTGGAGGCGGCGGACATCCGTGCAAGAAGTACTCCACCGGGACCACTTCATGAACGGGTCGGACGCGATCCAACAGGCGCGGCACGACCTCGTAGGGTAGCTCGCCGTTGGTCGTCGTCTCCTTGCCATAGATCTCCTCGATGAGCGTCTTCGTCGGAATGCCGTTCCGCAGACCGGGAACGTTCCCGGTCACGGCGCAGTCACCAAGCGAAATCAGGATCTTCGACTTCTCACGAGCCTTCTTGGCCAGCTCCAAGTGCTCCTCATTGGCGACGGCCCCCTCGATCAGCGTGACATCAACGCCATCTTCCGGGAACACCTTGAGATCGGTAATCGGGCTGTTGCAGAACTCAATACGATCCAGGAGATCGATCAGCACTTCGTCGATATCGAGGAGAGACATGTGGCAGCCCGCACATCCACTGAACCACAGCGTTGCGACCTTCACCTTACTCATGGGCTCTCCTTTCGATCAGGCGGGCGACGAGATCGGAGTCCTTGACCATCTCGGCGTTGGATACACCCTTGACCACGATCGCTCCGGTCGGACAGACCTCGACGCACTTTCCACAGCTTGTGCACGTTTCCGCGTCGCCCCAGTCCATATCAAGATCGGTAATCACGCGAGCAGAGTGACCTCTGTCAGCAAACGCCCACGTGCGTGCCCCTTCAATCTCAGCACAGACACGCACACAGCGGCCGCAAAGCACACACCGATCGCGATCGATGAGGAAGCGCGGATGGGTCGCATCGATGCGATTGCGCGGGAATGAGTACGGCACGTTCACAGAGTGCATTCCGAGTTCGCACGCAAGGTCCTGCAATTCGCACGCCCCGTTCGACACACAGAACGAGCACACGTGGTTCCCTTCTGCAAAGAGGAGTTCAAGAACCTGTCTTCGGTAGGCCTTGACCTGCTCGGTTTGGGTCTTCACGTTCATGTCGTTCGTCACTTCCGTTGTGCAGGCGGGGACCAACTGCCCCGCGACTTCAACACTGCACAAGCGACACGTGCCTACATCGGTCAGTCCCTCCAAGTGGCAGAGCGTCGGGACACGAATGTCGTTTCGCTCAGCCACTTGAAGAAGCGTCTCGCCGGGCGATGCGTCGAACGATCGCCCGTCAATGGTCAGCGTTATCTTGTCCACACCTTCTCCTTGTCCTTTGGCGCGACAGCTCATCCAGCCGGGTGGATCTGGTAGTCGGAGACAGGCACTCCACCTACGATGTGCTCATCCACAATCCGCCGAACCTTGTCGATCGTCAGACAGCTGTAGAAGACCGACTCCTTGCCCAGTTCCCGCACCTCCGCCACCGGTTCGCAAGACGCCCATCCTCGCTCGCCGGTCTCCATCACGAGAACCCCACTGAGGCTCCGTTTGTCGACCTCATCGAGGAATGCTTTGCGCACAGCTCGGGAGCCTACAGCGATTCCGCTTGTCCCCATGGCGATCCGGATCTGGAACCGAGCCTTCCCTTCACCTAGCACCATCTCCTCGGCTGTCTGCTCCCGAATCCTCTTCAGCTCTTCAATCTTCATCGACGCCTCCCGTCCCACCGTTCAAGTCCCGCCGGAAAGTAAACGCCGCCGGAAGCCGAGCACCAGCGTTCTCCAGCAGCTCGATGACCTGATCGGAATCATTGCGGCATCTCTCTCGCGGCATCAAGCGGTGATTCTACCTCAAGCGCCTTCGCTCGCAACGCTTGGGCCACAGAAGTGCAGGCGTCAATCCGCCGGAACGGCTAGTGTTTGGGGTCTACTCGGTGAGACGGTGGGATGTGCATACCGCGTCGCGTGGGTCGCAACGCGGCGTGCGCCACAGACTGAAAACCTCGCTATGAACCGAACTTGGGAGCCCAGTTGTTGTAGCCGAGAAGAACTGGTAGAACGCGCCCGCTGAATCGTCCGAGTCCCCCCCGCCCCGCTTCCCGCTCGCCGAACGAGCCGGTCTCGTCCTGAGCCACGTTCGGACCGACGTATAGGATGGGGACGGGTTCGGCCGTATGATCGCCATAGTCGATCGGTGTCGTATGATCTCCCGTGACAGCCATGTGGGTACTCGCCCAATCCAGTGTCTCGGCAAGTGGAGCGATTAACTCCGCATCGATACGCTCAATGAACGCTACCTTGGCCTCCGCGTTCTGATCGTGCCCGGCGTTGTCAGTCCCCTTGACGTGCAGGAAGACGTAATCGTTCAAACCGAGTGTCTCAAGCGTGGCTTGTGCCTTTGCCCCCAGGTCCGTATCGAGCCCGCCGGTTGCACCCGGGACATCAATCGTCGACATCCCACATGCGAGCGCCACGCCGCGGTAGAGCGCTCCTCCGGCGACCACTGCACCACGAACTCCGTACATCGATTCGATCGATTCGAGGTGTGGGCAGGTCGAGGCTCCACGAAGGAGAACGATGTTCGCCGGGGGCTTCCCGTCCGCCAGCCGCCGGTGATTGATCGGGAGACTCTGAAGGGCTTGATAGCTCCGGCGCGTGAACTCGTTCACTACAGTGGCGGTTCGCGCAGAGGAAGGATCGGAGTCGCTCGGACATGCGTCGAGCACGAGGGCATCCACACGATGTGCATCGGTCTCGCTCACATGACGTGAGAGCCGCTCCCCTCGAAGGATGAGAGCGCCTCGATGCTGCGTGCTCGCCCGGAAGATCGCTTGCACTCCGGGCGTTTCCGTTAGCTGGATTGCATTCAACGCCTCTTCGAGTTCCTCCTGCCCTGAATCAAGCCGCCCAGCCCTTCGGTCCGCCAAACAGAGACCTTGGTCTGTATCGAGGACCGTTGCGAAGTTCGCCCGGAAGCAGATGTCGCCCTCCCGCACGTTCAATCCGACCCCAAGACACTCGAAGACGCCGCGCCCCGTGTAGACCGCATACGGATCGTAGCCCAGCAAAGAGAGATGCGCCGTGTCGCTTCCCGGCCTTACGCCTGGTCCGATCGGATCGAGCAGCCCAAGCGCACCACGGGCCGCAAGCGCATCGAGATGCGGCGTCTTGGCCGCCTCCAGGCATGTCCTTCCGTCGATGTCGCTCGGCCGTCCACCAAGCCCATCTGCAATGATCAAGATCGCCTTCATGTCCCCTCCAACATGTTCCCTGGTAGGCCGCTCGAACACTATCCAACCGAGGATGCGTTGTCAATCCTTTCCCCTTGGCCCTTTGCAGGATAGGAGATGCCGGCTCTCGGTAGCACGCAGCCAAGGATTCGGCGCCATCGCCCCTCACCGTGGAGTCTTGTATCCACATAGGCCTGTCTCGCATGGACTTCGCCCGAAGATCGCCCTACCATGCTCTCATCGGCGCATGCCAAGCGGCCGCCTTGTGAGCACACGCAATCGCGCGAGCACTGCAACGGACCTTACAGGGTGGAGGCCGAAACTGATCATTCTCTGACGGGAGGTCGCAGGTGGACGAAGCGAGCATTCGATCGGCGCTTGTCGAAGCGATGCGTATCGCCACGACGAGGTTGCCGAGTGATGTTGTCGATGCGCTACGCGCTGCGCGCGAGAGAGAAACGTCACCGCTCGGAGCAGCCCAGCTCGACGCGATTCTCGAGAACGTACACGTTGCACGTGACAGCTCGATCCCCATCTGCCAGGACACCGGAATGCAGACGTTCTTCGTCGAGATGGGGACGTGCAGCCCGTTTCTTGGGCAGCTCAAGCCGTGGATCGAGGAAGCTGTCATCGCGGCCACGGCCGCGATTCCGCTTCGACCGAATACCGTCGACCCGTTCACCGGGGAGAACCCGGGGGACAACACTGGCCGGTTCATGCCGACCATCCATTGGGAAGTGGTCGATGGAAGCGAGATTCGAGTCAGCGTCCTTCCCAAGGGTGGCGGGAGCGAGAACATGAGCACGGTCAAGATGCTCCTACCCGCCGACGGACTCAAGGGAGTCAAGAGGGCTGTGGTTGAGCACGTCGTGTCCTGCGGCGGGAAGCCATGCCCCCCAACGATCATCGGAGTCGGAATTGGGGGCGGAGCGGATGTCGCGCTTCAACTGGGGAAGAAAGCTATCCTGCGGGAAATCGGCTCGACTCACCCCGATCCTGTCGTCGCGGCATTCGAGCGCGAACTCTTCGAGCTGATCAACATGAGCGGTGTCGGGCCGATGGGCCTCGGTGGCGAGACAACCTGTCTTGCGGTTCATGTCGAGTATGCATACCGACATCCGGCCTCTCTCCCGCTCGGAATCCTGGTCCAGTGCTGGGCCGACCGGCGGGCGCATGTTCGCTTGGCAGCCGATGGGACGATCGAGGTACGCAAATGAGGCATGAGCTAATCTTGCCCATCGATGAGGCGACGTCTCGCGACCTGCACGTTGGTGACATCCTCTACATAACCGGGAAGCTGTTCACTGCACGCGATGAAGCGCATCGCCTGATGATCGAGCACTCCGAGAATGGGGCCCCGCCTCCGTTTGATCCATCTCAGATGGCCCTCTTCCATTGCGGCCCGGTGGTTCGTCAATCGGGAGATGGGTGGGAAGTCGTTGCCGCGGGACCAACCACGAGCATGCGGATGGACCTGTTCGGGCGTCGCTTTCTGGAGATGTTCGGTCCGCGAGTCATCATCGGGAAGGGTGGGATGGGCCCACAGACACAAGTCGCCATGGAGTCCGTCGGCGCCGTCTATGCGCAGCAGACAGGGGGAACCGGTGCGTCGGGCGCCAAGCGGATCGCACAAGTTACGAACGTGCATTGGCTCGAGGAACTTGGAATGCCCGAAGCAGTTTGGATTTTCGACGTGCGAAGCTTCGGACCGCTGCTGGTCACGATGGACAGCCACGGCGGGAACCTTCACAAGCAGATTGAGTCAACTATCGCCGCGAGGATGCAATCTATCCTCGCCCGCATTGAAGGTTAGCGAGAAAAGGATCCAGACAGGGGGCATCGCAGCATGGGAGAGGGGAAGGATCTTACGATCGAAGAACGCCTGGAGCGCGCGGCGCTCCCGGGCAAGAAAGCACCGGGGATGCACGCCTTCTACCGCGGGAAGATCGAGACAACGCTCAAGTGTGCCGTCACCAAGGCGGATGATTTCGGGATTTGGTACACGCCAGGCGTCGCTGCCCCTTGCCGAGAGATTCAGGCCGATCCAGCCAAAGCGTTCGAGTACACGAACAAGGCAAACACAGTTGCCGTCGTGTCCGACGGATCACGTGTTCTCGGTCTCGGCAATATCGGCCCGTTGGCCGGCCTCCCGGTGATGGAAGGCAAGGCGCTCCTGTTCAAGTACCTTGGCGGGGTTGGCGCCTTCCCGATCGTTCTCGACACCCAGGATCCTGAGGAGATCATCCAGGCAGTCAAATGGATCGCCCCCGGCTTCGGTGGAGTTAACCTTGAGGATCTCGCCAATCCAAAGTGCTTCACGATCCTCGATCGGCTGCGTGGCGAACTCGACATCCCCGTCTGGCACGACGATCAACAGGGGACCGCGTCGATCACGCTCGCCGGAGTCATCAATGCCGTCAAGCTTGTCGGCAAGAGGATGGATGAGATCATCTACACAGTCATCGGTGCCGGTGCAGCGAACATCGCCTTCGTCCGCGTGTTGATCCATGCCGGGGTGCCCGCAGGCAACATCCTCCTCGTCGATTCCCACGGGACTCTTCATCCGGGACGCGAGGACCTCGAAGCAGATCAGGTCGCCAACCCGTACAAGTGGCGGTACTGCAACGAGACGAACACCGAGCGCCGGATCGGCGGTATGGCTGAGGCGATCGCGGGATCGGACGTTCTCATCGCCGCCTCGAAGCCGGGCCCGGACACAATCAAGAAGAGCTGGCTCGAAACGATGAACAAGGATGCAATCGCGTTCATCATGGCCAATCCGATACCCGAGATTTGGCCTTGGGAGGCGAAGGAGGCTGGCGTGAGGATTGTCGGGACCGGCCGCTCCGATTTCCCGAACCAGATCAACAACTCGATCGGCTTCCCGGGGATCTTCCGTGGCACACTCGACGTTTTCGCCACAACGATTACAGATGAGATGGCCATCTCCGCTGCTTATGCCATCGCAAAAACCGCCGAGGTGAAAGGGCTGACGGAGGACTACATCGTGCCAACCATGCTCGATGCCGATGTCTTCATCAATGAGGCCGTCGCCGTCGGAATGAAAGCCATCGAGCAAGGGATCGCTCGCCGCCCGCTGTCCGAAGCGGCGTTGCGCCGAGAGGCGGGAGCGAAGATCCGTCACGCACAGGCCGAGGTGAAAGCGCTGATGGATGCGGGAATCGTGCCGCCCCCTACAGCGGCCTAGGTTGGAGCGACCGCAGAGTCGGGCACGTCCCGGTAGAAGGCCATCAATCCTGCAGCGACCAGCGGAAGGAAAGAGACGAAAGCCATAACGGAGACAATGCCGAACCGATCGGCAAGCCAGCCGATTGGGATCAGCGCAAGACCTCCAGCGCCCCATGCAAGTCCCATGACCAATCCTGACACGAGCCCGGTCCTCCCCGGCAGGCATTCCTGAGCCGCGACCACCCCCACCGGAATCGATGAGAGGCCGAACACGCCGGCACCGGCGATGAACAGAAGAACGGCGCTTAGCGGCCCGTAAAGAAACAACAAGTAAAACGGGGTGGCGAGCACAAGCGACGCCAGAATGACCCGCCGCCGACCGAAGCGATCGGAGAGATTCCCCGCGAGGATTCCAGTAATCGCTCCGCTGAACAGGTACACACTGATCGCTGCCCCACCGGCAAGCGCCGTTCCGCCGCGATCGGTGATCAAAACGGCCAGGAACGTCGCGAAGGCCGTCGAGCACGTTGCCGTCAGGATGATCGCAAACCAAAGAATGACCAAGCGCGATGGCACATCACGTAGCGCCCCTCGCTGAACATTCACCCGCTCCATCGGTGGCAGCGTGCGACGAAGCGGTAACGCAAATGCCACGAGAATCGCCAATCCGGGCAAGAGGATCCATGGCGTGCTCAGAAGCGAGAATCGATCCACAAACGCGACAATCGCAACTGGAGCGATCGCTCCTCCAAGTGTTCCTCCAGACGAGAAGAAAGCCATCAGCATACCGCGACGATCGGGATTCCCTGCAGTCACAAGCGCCGCTGCCGCCGGGTGGAAGAAGGCCGTCCCAATCCCGGCCACCAGCATGATTGCGAGCAAGTGCATGAAGCTGCCCGCTCGGCCGATGAAGACCATGGCCACAACGGTTAGAAGCGGTCCGATAACCACAAGCTGCGGTCTCTGAACACGATCCACCAGATGGCCGAGGCCGGGCTGGATCAGTGAGTTCGTCACGATACGGATTGTGCCAAGCGATCCGGCAAGCGCGAGGGGAAGGTCGAATCGCGCGATCAACAGCGGAAGTAGCGGCGCGAAAAAGCTGGCAAAGCCGTCGTTGAGGAGATGTCCGACGAACAGCAGCGCCGTTCGTTTCCACGGCTGTGACACAGCGGACGTTCCCTCAGTTTCAGGCATGATGAGGCCAGATCATAGTCGTCGGAACGATCCCGAACAACCGCCGTGGGGCCGTCCCTTGTGGGTTTCAATCCGGACTCCAAGGGGAAGCGAGGTCCGATGCTATTCGAGGAAGATATCGAGGAATGCCCGCGCAGCCGGAGATCGCCGAACGTTGGCGTCGACACCAAGCCGGAACGGGCTACTCAGTCGGTCCGAGTTGGCAAATAGCAGGAACGTCAACGCGTGCTCGGGGAGCTTGACGATCAACGTTGAGGTGCTGTTCCAGTACCCGTAATGCCAGACACACGTCTGGTCCCTCCGCTCCTGAATGAACCATCCGTACCCGTATGGAAGCCGACGTCCGCCGTTCGACACATAGGGAGACCAAGCCAATGCCTGTGTATCGGCGTCGATGAGCTTGTGCTGATCGATCGCGATATCGAATGCCGCGTAGTCGAGAACCGACGAGATCAGTCCAGCAGCCGCCCCGAAGTAGGTGGCGTACTCCCCAATGACATTCCCGTATCCCTTCACCAACCAGTAGGGCGTCGCCAACCGATTCCACGCATCCTGGAAACGCGGACTCCCGTCGCCGTTCTCATACGCATCGATCTCATCGCCAACCGGCGATGGGAGCGTATCGACCATCCCCAGCGGTTCGATGATCCGCTCGATCACTAGATCGCGAAGCGTGCTGCCTGTAGCCGAAGTCATGACGCGATCGATCAGCCCAAACCGATCCCCATGGTATTCATAACGGCTTCCTGGGATCCCTTGAGATGTATGCGACAGGAGGTGCTTCACGCAGATCTCTCCTCGGCTTGGAAGCTGGATACCGTACTGGCAGATGGGGGACTCAAGGTCAACAATCCCCTCCTCGACAAGCTGGAGAAGGATCGTCGCCGCAATCGGCTTGGTCAGCGACGCAAGGTGGTACGGCGTATGAGGCGTTGCCGGAGTTCCCGAGGCAATGTCGGCACAACCGAAGCCTCGCGCCCACAGAATGTGTTGCTTCTTCACCACCGCTGCAGAGAAGCCGGGGATCTGCAGCCGGTTGCGCAGCTCCTCCAGCTCGATCTCAAGCCGTCCGATCCGACCCCAGTCGGCTGTGGAGGCTACGTCTCCAATCAAGGCCACGTCAGACCCCGACATCGCAAACGTCGTTTGGAAACCGCCAGCCAAAGAGCAACATGGGACCGGCGCATACGGCAAGGGCGACAAGAGGCCCGGGCAAAGCCCAAGACCCGCAATTCCGATCACGGCCAGGATAGACAACACGCGCGCTATCATTCACCCCTCCCAATCCATCTCACGAATCGACCCATCGTCTACAACCGGCGATGTGCAAGGGGAGCAATGGCTATGCGTCTCCAAATCGGACAGCCGTTCCGTATGCGAGGATCTCCGCCGCTCCCTGCATGGTTTGAGATGTTGTGAATCGAACGCCGATCACTGCATCGGCCCCAAGCTGCTCCGCTTGCTTCACCATCCGACCGATCGCTTGGTCGCGTGCCTGATCGAGCATCACGGTGTAGTCCTTGATCTCGCCGCCGACGATCGTCCGGAGCCCGGCCATGATGTCGCGCCTCACATGACGAGCCCGGATCGTGTTCCCTCGAACCAAGCCCAATGTCTCGGCAATCCGCGTTCCCTCAATGCCCTCCGTTGTCGATAGGAGCATCCCGTTCCTCCTTCCGTCTTTCCCGAATCAGGCCGACCACAGTAAGTCCCAGACCGAGCCCGGCAAGAAGGATCAATCCCTTGAAGAAGACCGGGATTGCAGAACTCGTAACGAGCAACCGGATGACCTGGTACCCCACGTAGCCGACAAGACATACCCCAGCCAGCATCATCAATCCATACCCGATCCGGAGCATTCGATCCTCCCTCGTACAGGGTGCTGACTTCGGGAACCAGTGTAGCGCGATTCGAGCCTGAGATGAACCGATTCGTAGCCAGTCGGGCGCTGAGAATAGAGAGACGGAAGATCTTTGTCTTGTTGGGTTCTCTTGTATAGGATAGAGAGTACTCTCAAGATCGTGCCGGAGGGATCATGTTCGAGCGCAAGGTGCAGAAGACGGGCGGCTCTACCTATTTCGTTACGCTCCCGAAGGACTGGGCAACCGGTGTGGGCGTCGCGCAAGGGTCGATCGTTACGTTGCTGCCGAACGACTCCGGATCGTTGCTCCTTGTACCGGAGACGCTCGCCCGAAAGAACCGATGCGTCATCGAACTGAAAGACTGGGAGTTCGACCGATTCCAACGCGAGATCATCTCCCGCTACATCGTAGGGTACGACATCATCGAAATCCGTCGAGATCGGATCCGCCCTGAGCAGCGGCGAATGATGCGCGAAATTGCGCAGGGGCTGGTCGGCCTCGAGATCTTCGATGAAACCCAGGAGGCCGTTCTTCTCCAGGCGATGGTGAACGTTCGGGACTTCCCGGTCGAACGAACACTCACACGGATTCACGACATCACCCACGCGATGCTGACGGATGCTGTCAGTGCTTTCTGTAAACACGATGTAGATCTCGCCCGCGACGTTCTTGAGCGCGACGGAGACATCGATCGCTTGGTTCTCCTCGTAGCACGTCAGTTCAGTCTGCTGCTGCGCGATCTGCTGCTCGAAGAGGACGTCGGCCTGTCCCGTCTCGAGTTTCTCCACTACCACACCGTCGCCGACCAGCTCGAGCGGGTTGCAGACCACGCCGGGAAGATCTCCGATGCCACGCTGGCGCTCGCCGCCCCAGTGCTCGACGACGTTGCAGAGGAGATCGAGCAGCGAGCCGAAGATGCGATGTCTGTTCTCGGTCGAGCGATCCAAGCGTTCGAGAGCCGCAATACCGATCTTGCCAATCAGGTTCTGCAGGAGAAAGAACACTCCGAGCAGCTGTTTCAGGTCACGCGGCGCACTGCGGCGGAGAAGCAGCCCGACGCGGCGCCGTCGATCAGCATCGTCATCGACAGCCTCCTGCGCATCCGCGAATACGCGTTCAACATCGCCGAGAACGCGCTCGATGCTCCAACATCAGGCAACATCCAAGCGTCCGCATAGTGACTCACAGCGCCTCTGGCGCCACATCCAGGCAAGATGTTCCGAGTTGCAGCGGAGGCTCCTCCACGCCAAGACCGGTTCAATCAGGGACGCCCAAGCGCTGGCGCTGAAGCTTCAGACAGCCAAACGCTGAAACAGAATCTCTTGTCGTCTCCTACGTCGCGATTTGCCTTGGATCAGAGCTCATCTCGCAGCATTGGATCAGGGTTTCACAGGATGGGTCAATTTCCGTCAGACAGCTTGGCAGACTGTCCGCTTTCCCGTATGATCGTCCATGCTCGTTGGTGATCCACCGCAACGCGCAGGCGTGAACCGCAGCCGTGCCAATCGGCACAGACCTTGCTCGAAGCGGGGAGCGGGCCCTCTCGCCGGGGATCACCTTGGCGAGTCAAGCGTCGCTCGATGCACGGCGGCGGCACCTCCAAGGGAGTCGATACAGAGGGATCCTTCAACGGGCCGCCGCCGTACCTCCAGAAGCAAAGGTCCTGTGTGCGGCCGTTTTGCAGCAAGGCCGTTTCGCGGCATACTCAGCTTTGCCATGAGTGGAACTCGACAGCGATGTCTTGTGGGGGTCTCGATTCTTTGTGCGCTTGCTCTCGCCTCGTGCCAACAGAGTTCAGCCGATGGGAACTCACAGGATGCCGCGATTCGCATTCATCCAGTGGAGGTCACCGGTGTCCGATGGATCTCCAACTCGCAACCGGTTGAAGCAAGCTGCCATTGCAGCGAGCCCAGCAGCATTGCGCGGGCAATGCCCAGTGCGTCCTCTGCCACCTGCAACGCTGTTTGCGTCGGCAGTCGTGGCTTTCTCATCGCTCGCATGTCGGGGCCGTTCACGAACCGATCCGGGGTGGATCTCCTCATTCATGTGTTGTGCAACGGGAACGGCGAACCGAGCGATGTCTTCTCCGTTCACGTAAGCGAGAATGGACACGAGTGGATCCCCATTGCCTTGTCCGTCACCAACGATCTGGGTCAGATGTATGCTTCGATCGATCTTGGGGACAACCACGCTCGCTATCAGTTCATCAAAATCGTCTCGGTCACGGGTGCGCGATTGCATTCAACCAAAGGGCCCCGGATTCTCGGCATTGAGGCCCTCCACCCAGCCGTCGGATTCGGGTTGTGAGCTCTCCGTTCCGGCGATGCATCTTGTACAAAGGGGATTCGGCAGCGCGAACACGGAATCGAGCCCACGAAACGGTGAATTCTCCTTGACACTCTTCGCCTCTCGTCTATAATGCCAGACGTTATGATGGACGCAAAGCGTTGCCCAATTTGTCGAGTTCCGGACGATTTGGCCATGTTTTGGGTCTTCCAGACGAACGTCGGACGGATGCTGCGCGGCTAGCCAACGAAGAGCACAGCACAGACCGTCCGACAAACGAACGCAGGCTACGGCCTGCGGCTTTTTTTGATTGGCGCCCGATGGGGCATGGAAGCGATGGACTCCCGGTAACTCTGGGGGCCGCAGGAGGTGACGCGATGTACGAAACGACCAAGCGAAGTGGGAAGAGGATGGGACGCGGGAATCGACGCATGGTCATTCAGCTTGACAGCCCGCACATGCACCGCGGGCGGGCTGGCATGGTCCTAGGTGCCGTCGCATCGGTCATCAGCACCATGCACCTGCTCCCTCGAGCGCGCCGAGCCGCTGAGCACTCCGTAATCGATGCGGACGCGAATCATGCCTTCTCCGGATTGGACGCAGAACGAAGGGAGGGATCGCCATGACGCCCGATGAACGAAGAGACATTCTGGTCGTTCTTCACTGGTCAGACAAACCTGTCCCTCTCAAGGACGAGCACCGCCTGCGGCTACCCGCTGACGCCAGCATCGCCGACCTTCTTCGCGAACTCGAACGCGAATCGCCCGCAATATGCGCTGAGATTCGCGAGCGGATCCTGCGCTCTGCCGGGCGGGTTCTTGCCTACGGAAAAGGCGGTGAGCGACTCACATCGCTGACGGAGCAGCTCGCGGCCGGCGGGCCAATTGTGTTCCCTGTGGAAGACGAGACACGTTCGATGACGGCGCCAATCGCCGAACCGAACCCTCACCCATAATCATTACCACGGCGCCTCGTCCATTCGCCTCTTACTGCCGGGCGGGGCGCCATACGCAGCTCTCTTCGTGGCACCAGGAAGCTTCAGATCATCCGGCACATGGTAGAGCGCTCGGAGCGCCGACACGATCAGATACCAAAGCACACTAGAGTTCGGCTCGTATCTCGTCGAGCAGCGTTTTCGCGTCGGGGACAAAGCTGAAGAACTCCGTGAGCTTATCGCACGCATACTCGTCGCAATGGGCGCAGTTCTCCACGGCCTTCTCGTTTCCACACGCGCGGATCTTGCACACTGAACAATGGGCCATCCACGGGCCGCTCTCTGAGTGGCATCCGTTGCACCAGCAATCGGCGGGCGTCAGCTGCGTGTCATATTCCACACTCCATTGCTCGGCAACCTTGCTCATCGCCTCCACATCCTTGTTCTGCGTGGCGATGAAGGCTGGACATGCCGTGCAGGTCAGACCACAGATCCCGATCTGCTTGTCCATCAAACGCCTCCTTTGACTCAGGCATCATACTGGATCGCGTCCCTTGCCAAGCATCGTCTCCCCTACCAGGTGAGACTGCACTGCCCTACGAAGCCATGTCCTTCGAGTTGCCTGATGAACCGGAAGTGACGCGCTATACTGTGGCGGCTCGACCAGCGGGAGAAGGTGTACCCAAACCATGCGTTTCGACTACGATGTCGCCGTGATCGGCCTCGGGCCAGCGGGAATGGCTGTCTCGATTATGGCTTCCGAGATGGGGTTGCGCGTTCTTGGCGTGGAACAACGCGCCCTCGGCGGAGAATGCATGAACGTAGGGTGCATTCCGAGCAAGGCCCTGCTTCGGATGGCGCACGTACGCTATCTTGTGGGGAGGCTGTCCGAGTACGCCCTCTCGGATGTCGACGCGCCGACGACCAAGAAGCCGTTCGCACAGATCCACGAGCATCTTCGGTTCATTACCGAGAAGAAGACAACCAAGATGTTCGAGAAGGTCGATCTTCGACTCGGAGAGGGACCGGCGTCGTTCATTAATCCCCATACGATTTCCGTCGGCGGGAGAACCGCCACAGCAAAGAGGATCTTCATCTGCACGGGATCACTCCCGGCGACTCCGCCGATCCCTGGGCTTGAGTCGGTCGACTACCTAACCAACGAGACCCTGTTCGATTTGGAGACGATCCCCGGCAGTCTTGCGATCATCGGCGGCGGGGCTATTGGATGCGAAATGGCGCAGGCCTTCCAGAGGCTCGGCTCTCGAGTAACAATGGTTCATCTCGACCCACATCTTATCCCACACGGTGATTGGGACGCGGGCAAGCTGATCGAGGAGATCTTCACCAGCGAGGGAATCGGCGTGTATAACGCCCGAGGGATACGCCGTATTGCGCGTGAGAACGCCGTCATTACTCTCCAGACAGACCATGGCGAGGTATTCCGGGCCGACCAGCTTCTCTTGGCCGCAGGAAGGCAGCACAGCTTCGGCGAACTGAATCTGGAAGCGGCAGGTGTTCGGTACGGGACACAGGGGATCGAAGTCGACAGCCGGTTGCGCACGTCCTCCCCCCATATCTACGCACCTGGAGACTGCAATGGGACCTACCTCTTCTCTCACGCAGCGATGCATCAAGGGATGATCGCCCTGATGAATGCTATAGCCCCGTGGCCGGTTCGGTTCGACTTCCGCAAGTACGTCGTCCCTTGGACTGTCTTCACCGACCCCCCGATCGCTCATGTCGGTGCGCTCGAACGCGATCTTAAGGCGAACGATGTTCCATTCGAGGTGATCGAGGAGCAGTACGCGGACTATGGTGCCGCGATTGCAGAAGGCGTCTCCACCGGTTCGATCAGAGCGTACGTTAGCAAAACCGGCCGGATTCACGGAGTCCGAATCATGGGTGAGGGCGCGGGGGAGATGATCAACGAATGGGGATTGGCCGTACAGAATCGACTCCGGCTCCACAAGATCATGTTCCTTCAGCACAGCTTCCCTTCGATGTCGTTTCTCACCAAGCGAGTCTCGGAGCGTTGGATGATGAATCGGATGAAGAGCCCGTTCCTCCGGCGCATGGTTCGGTGGCTGTTCTAGAGAGCGTACACTCCATTCTCACGCCCTCCGTGGCCGTGAAACCGCCAATGAATGGGCATTGACACCCCATTCCCGGTCCAGTATTATTCGTCCATCTGTCCATGGTTATGCTTGCAGGAGGTGTTTCCCTTTCGTGGAGCAGGGTAAGCGACGATTACCGAAACGAGTGAACGGTGCCATTCATGCAATCGGACGCCGAAAAAGTGCGACAGCACGTGTGTATGTCTCCGAAGGAGGCGGCGAGCTCGTGATCAACGGCCGACCGGCCAACGAGTATTTCTCCCCATTCTTGGAGCCGTCCGAGTATCTGGAGAAGAGCTTGAAGCAGCCGTTCTATATCACCGGGACCGTCGGGAAGTACGATGTCAAAGCTCGCGTCCGCGGTGGCGGCTTCACCGGGCAGCTCGAGGCCGTTCGTCTGGGAATCGCCCGTGCATTGGTTGGAGTAACCGACGAATATCGGCTCCCACTGAAGCAAGCCGGCCTGTTGACTCGTGACGCCCGTGAGGTCGAACGCAAGAAGATCAACCGCCGGAAGGCGCGGAAGAGTGAGCAGTACTCGAAGCGCTAGGGATCCGGAACGGAGGAGACGTGAAAAAGGGTATTCACCCCGACCTGAAACCGGCGAAGATCTACTGCGGATGTGGCGCCGAGCACGACACGGTTTCCACAGTGGAGGAGATGCGCGTTGATATTTGTTCGAAGTGCCATCCGTTCTTCACCGGTGAGGAGCGCTTCATCGACACCGAGGGACGCGTCGAGCGGTTCAATCGCAAGTACGCTCAGACGCAGGAAGAAGGCTAAGTGAAGCCGCCCGTTGGCGGACAAGCGATTATCGAAGGCGTCATGATGCAGAACGGCGATCGCATAGCGGTCGCCGTTCGCCGTCAGTCCGACGCTGAAATCGTTGTTCGCCCGATGCCTGCACGATTCCGATTCAAGCGGCTTGGACAGATTCCTTTCCTCCGCGGCCTGTTCCGCATGTACGACATGATGTCGCTTGGCCTACGTGCGCTGAACCTCTCTACCCAGCTCGCCTTCCCCGAGGAAGAGCAACTCGGTCGAAGCGGCACATTCTTCACATTTGCCATTGCAATCGCCATTGCAGTCGGCGCGTTCATTGTCCTGCCTTTGTACATGACGAACAGCATCTCCGGTCTCCGGCACGGAAGCTCCGTGTTATTCAATCTTGTCGAAGGGTTCATCCGGCTGACGTTCTTCTTCATCTACTTGTTCGTCATCTCTCGTCTCAAGGACATCCATCGGGTCTTCCAGTATCACGGCGCGGAGCACAAGGCTGTTTACACGTACGAGGCCGGCGAACCTCTGACTATCGAGCATGCCAGGCCGCACACGACGCTTCATCCGCGCTGCGGCACAGCGTTCTTGATGACGGTATTCGTGATTGCGATTCTGGTCTTCTCGCTCGCCGGGAATCCCTCTCTGTGGCTGAAGATCCTCTCAAGGATTCTTCTGCTTCCAGTCGTCGCCGGAATATCATATGAGGTACTTCGGTTCAGCGGCCGGAACTTCGATCGCTGGTGGGTCCGACTGCTTGCACAGCCAGGTCTGTGGCTACAGCGATTGACAACGGCTGACCCGGATGATGACATGATCGAGGTGGCACTGACCGCATTACGAAGCGTTGTCGGCGAGGCAGATGATCCCGTGTATTCCGATGCACAAGGCGCGGAATCCCAAACCGTGCTCACCGATTGACGAGCGCAATCTGCCTGAAAGAAGTTCCGTCTCTCGAGAGAATCGCATTGGAGTTCTGCTCTCGCCGCTAGTCACTCGTGTCCATCTCGAAACTGTGCTCACCAATCGCCATCGAAGGATCCGCCGATACTGATAGAGGGTGAGATTCGCCCAGCCTCAGATACCTGAATGCGCCCGCTGCGGCGATCATCGCAGCATTGTCGGTACACAGCCCACGCTTTGGAAACGATACGCCAATACCACGATCCGCCCCGGATGCAGTCAAGGCAGCCCTCAGGTGGGCGTTCGCTGCAACGCCGCCGACCACAACCAATCGTCTGCGTTGGAAGCGGCGTGCGGCTTCGATCGACTTCTTAGTCAGGGTCTCCACGACACTGGCAAGAACAGACGCAGAGACATCCTCACGCCGCTCGCGCGGGTGTTTCTTCAGATGATACAGCACCGCCGTCTTCAGACCGGCGAAGCTGAAATCAAACCCTGGTGAATCGATCATCGGTCGGGGGAATGGAATCGCTTTCGGGTCTCCCATCTCGGCCAATCGATCGATCTCGGCGCCGGCCGGGTATCCGAGGCCGATCATCTTGCCGATCTTGTCCAGCGCTTCGCCTGCAGCGTCGTCCACCGTCCGGCCGACCAGCTGATACTCGCCGTATGCCCGTATGTCGATCAGGCTCGTGTGTCCTCCTGAAACGATCAGCGCCATGAAGGGCGGCTCGGCTTCCGGTTCGCTCAGTCGATGTGAGAACAGATGGCCTTCGAGGTGATTGACGCCGATAAACGGTATGTCCAGGCCGAATGCCATCCCTTTGCCCTGTAGCAGGCCAACCAGCAATGGGCCGATCAACCCTGGGCCGCGCGTCGCTGCAACCAGCGTGAGGTCCTGCAACGAGATCCCCGATGTCGTGACCGCCTCGCGAACGAGGTATGGAAGCTTGACCACGTGATTTCTGGATGCAACCTCGGGGACCACACCGCCGTACTGCGCGTGCAACTCCGCCTGGCAGTAGATCAGATTGACAAGGACGTCGGTCTCGCTACGCAGGATCGCGACCGACGTCTCGTCACACGATGTCTCGATCCCCAACGTGAGGAACGAGTCACTCTCTCTCATTGGATGTATTCCGGCCGAAGAACGCCGACATACGGCAAGTTTCGACACATCTCCGCGTAGTCCATGCCGTATCCCACAACGAACGCATCCTCTTCAAGCGTGAATCCAACATAGTCGATGTCAACCATTGCCTCGCGCCGCGCGGTCTTGTCGATCAGCGAGCAAACTCGAACCGAAGCTGCATCCTTCGCAGCGAAATTGCGCCTCAGGTACTCGATCGTGACCCCTGTATCGATGATGTCCTCGATGATCAGAACGTCTCGCCCCGCAATTGGCTTTTCGAGATCCTTCACCAATCGAACATCGCCGGGCTCTGTTCCGTTTCCGTACGAGGACACGCTGATGAGGTCGTATTCGACCGACATCGGGAACCGTCGTGCTAGGTCCGCCATGAACACGAGTGCGCCGCGGAGAATTCCGACCAAGAGGATCGGTCGTTGTTCCGGGTCAAGAGCGAATCCGCGATCCATGTAGTCACGGGTAATCCGCTCGGCCAGCTCTCCGACACGTTGCCGGATCGCTTCCTCCGAGTAGAGGATCCGCGAGATTCGCTCTTCGACCCGATCCGCGCTCAATCGCTCGCCCCCTCCTTGCGGATGGAGAATCGATCATCAAGCGCGTCCAGACGATGGTTGATGCCAACATACTCCAGATCGTGGATACCAAGCATCGCCGGTCCGGAGAAACCCTGCTCACGGATGTCGTGCGCCTTGCGCGCCGCCTTCTCCCTCACCCAGGTCCAATAGGGTTGATCAAACGCGTCAACCGGTTCGGTCAGCTTCCCGTTGCGAACTGAGAATGCAAGACAGGAAACGATCGGCGGACCATCGAAGAACGACACGCTGGTTCGCGCCTTGACCGGCATCATCGGGCCGATATGACTACCTCGCATGAACCCCGACACGTAGTGGCAGATCTCGAACGGCGCAAGAATCTCCCCAGTCGCCGGGAAGTTCTTCTGCGTCCGGACAAGCATGATCGGATCATCCTTCCCCACGTACTTCCCCGCGATGTTGCGAAGCCGCGTCGTGCAGGAGGAGACCGCGATGTCGCCATCATGACGGGAATGGATCGACTCGATAACGAATCGGCCGTTGTCACGAAGCAGCGCCGCCAGGTTGTAGGTGTCTTCCGGCGTAAGAAGCTCGATCACGCGATCTCCCTCGGCGCAGTCGACATCCATGACGGTGAACTTGTATCCCTTCCCTCCGTTCGGCGACAGGATCAGGCCCGCGTTGTACATTGGGTCGGAAAACGCCAGGAACAGAGGCAGGATGTACGCCCCCGGCTCCGTCTTGTCGGCAGTGAACATCAGGAACGGCTCGTTCGGTCGTTCCTCGAACTCCATTTCCGCTACCGCCGGTCCGAGTCCCCGCGTATTGCCGGAAAAGGCATCCTTGAGAAGATCCTGACCGGCACCGTAGAGCCCCTGTTCCTTCGCGACTTCTGTTCCCGCGAGAAACGCATCCCATGTCAACCGGTGCACGCTTTCGTCGTCAATTCCCCGATCATGTGTCAGGAGAATGGCCACATCGTCACCGGTGTAGTTCAACGCGTAATCGATGATCAGATTACTGCCCTGTCGAGCTACCGTCTCTTCGACCGCCGCCAGGAGCTTCTCGCTCGGACAGATGTGCCCGCCGATGCTCCCTACGTCTGCCTTGATTGCTGTGAGCGTAACCTTCATGTTCCGCCCACCTCCCCGCACAAAGGATGGATGCCAATAGCACGCCGCACTCAGCGCTACTGGCACGCGGATTATACTCCTAAGGTCACATCGGACAACCGCCGAAGAAACGCGATCTTTTCATGAACAGCAGAACCTATCGGTGCTTCCCGAGATCGATCTTCTAGAGACGGTTTGCGTTCATCACCACGTTGATCGAGAAGAGAGCCATCGCCGCTTCCATTGCCATATCGGTTCCAGCTCCAATTGAGATTCACACATTGGCCGCCTTGAGTGCAGGGGCATCGTTGATTCCATCCCTGACCATTACAACGCGGTCGCCTTCTGCCCTGTACTGTCGAATCACGTCATGCTTCTCCTCCGGTCGTACATCGGTACGACGTGATCGATTGCCGCACGTGCGATCACTGGATGCACTGCTGCCGCCTGGACACCCTTCACGTCGAGGTGTGCCCGTTCCACAGCCGCAGCACATGAAACAGGATCCCGACCGATGCCGTCGAGGCGTGACGACTCGTTGTGGTTTGTGTGGCGACGGCAAAAGGAAAGCGGGACCCACATGGAGCCCCGCATCCTTGAGAAAGGACTCTCTCACCTTAGCGAATCGCCCATTTCACAAGCGATTCACTCGACCTAGCAGATTCCGCCACACCACCATCCACCGAAGGCAACCACCCAGAATGCCCAGAAGAACGACAGAAGCAGCCATGCAGACAAGCACATACAGCCCACCTCCTTGGCCTAGCTACACGCGAACGCACGATTGGTTTCATGCGCCAAGAGGACGAGGTTCATGAGGCGTGGCAATCGTCGGTGCTCTCATGAGGGCACTCCCCCAATCGATACTCCACCTCAATCGTCGCATGCGCGATTCCGAAGGGCTTGAGGATCTCTCGTATCCTCCGCCGCAGATCGCCCGTATCGCCAAGCGTCATTCCCTCCACAGCAACCACATGCGTCGTCAGAACATGGCGCTCTCCGTCCTGGGTCCAGATGTGTGTGTGATGTGCGTCACATACGCCGGACACGTCTCGGATCATCTGTTCCACCTGAGCGATCGGAATGTTCGTCGGGGCGCCTTGCAGCAGGATGACAAGCGTTTCCTTGAGACGGCGTCCAACATTCCATAGGACGTACAACGTGATCAGGATTGAGAGAACAGGATCGAGGATCCCTATCCCGGTGAACGACATAACAATCGCAGCCACAAGCACTGCCAGCCATCCGAGGACATCCTCCACGAAGTGCCATGTGACCACGCGCTCGGACAGACTTCGACCGCCGTGGGTTCGCAACGCGGCGATTCCGTTGATCACGATCCCGGCAATGGCAAGGTAGATCATCCCGCTCGCGTTCGCTCCTTCCGGCGAGAACAAGCGTGGAATGGCCTCGAACAGGACCACCAGCCCTCCGGCAAACAAGACGAAGGACATCACCAATGCTCCAAGAAGGGAGAATCGTCGATATCCGAACGTGAATGTCTCATCGCCTTTTCGCTGGGACACTCTCGCGAAGTGCCACGTCAGACCCAAGGCGATGCTGTCCCCAAAATCGTGCAATGCATCGGAGAGCACCGCCACGCTATTCGTCCACAGTCCCCCGGCAACCTCAAGGAGGGCAAACGCCAGATTCAACCAGAACGCAACGCCAATGCGCCCGCCTGGAGCGTGTTCGTGATGATGATCATGCACCATGGTCCGTCACCAAACGCAGTGTGAGTCCAGCCTTCTCGAGAATCAAGCGGCGTTCCGACCGCGGTGAATGATGCGCCCCAGCAGTGGGACGCGCAGCTCGATGGCTCCTTCCGGACACATCTCCTGGCAACAGTAGCAGCGGATGCACCGATCGTAGTCATGCGTCGGAGGTCTTGATCGATCCCCAGACTTGAATGCTACGGCTTTCGGCGCAGTGGGGCAGACGTGCACGCATGTCCCGCATCTCGTACAACGTTTCGCTCGAATCACCGGTCGGGGAACGACGAACCGCCGCGCAAGGCGACTGTAGCGGCCCGGCTTTCCGGTTGTTGAGGCGCGGCGTCGGTTCACGACGAAGTCCGAAACGACGAATGACTCGAGCGGATCGCCAACGATCTCGACATCCACTGCACGACCGAGCCCGAAGCGCTCTCCGTACACGATAGGAGGAACGAGGGTAGCATCGAGTCCGACCATCCTACACACTGCGGCGTCGAGCGCGACCGGATCGGTCGACAACAACAGCACGTTCATCGGCCGCGGCGTCCCATTCTGGGGGCCGTTCCCCTCCATCGCAACGATCCCGTCCATGACGAACAGCCGAGGGCGGAGGAGGCAGTTGAGGTCGACGAGCATCTGGGAAAAGAGGTCGACGTTGGGAAGTCGAGCATGGAACTCAGCCTTCAGCGCTCCGGGAATGCAGCCGTACTGATTCTTGATTGCGCCGGTGATCCGAGTCAGCCCGTGTGTCTTCAATTTCGGCAGAGACACGATGCCGTCAGCTGCCAGAACCCCTTCGGCGATGGTGAAGCGCTTGATCAGCTGACCGTCCGGGAACGAGACGGATCGGCCGCCACTGAACTCGGCGAGCTCGATTCCCAGAGCCTCGGCGGCAGATGCAATCCCTGTTCGCCCCGCGACCGTCGACGGCCTACCGAATCCCGGTGAGTCACCGTACGTAACCTTGGCTCCCGCATCGATGAACTGGCGCGCGACGGCTCGGAAGACAGCCGGATGGGTTGTCACCGCGCGCGAAGCATCCCGGGCCACGAGCAGGTTTGGCTTGAGAAGGATCTTCTCGCCCACTGTGATGAATCGCCCGATGCCTCCAACAAGCGCAATCCCCCGAGCAACAGCCGTATCGACGTCCATACCCTCGTACGATGCGCACCGCACGAGGGCTACGATCGGACGCGCTCTCGTCCCCTCCGACCTCTCGTCCATGCCGCCTCCCGTTCCTCGCCGCTAGCGTCTACACATCGAGAGAGCCCTCTTCGTCTTCCCAGACTTCGTGAACCACATAACGTTCACGCAATCCTGAGGTGTTGGCGTTTCGATCCATACAGATCGTGGCAATCCCTCCAATCTCGGCCCCAAGACGCTCCGCCAGTGCGATTGCCGCCAAGACTTGTGCACCGGTCTCCACCCATTCATCGACAACCAACACCTTCATGCCCGGAGCCAATGCGTCACGCCGCATCTCGAGCGCCTTCGGCATTCCAGTGTAATCGACGAATTCGATCCGTTCGGACGGTACGGGCAGCTTGCCCCCCTTGCGTACGGGAATCAGTCCCACCCCCAATCGTTCCGCGACGGCAGTACCGAGAATGAATCCCAAGGCATCGATCGCGATCACACGATCGATGAAAGCTCCGGCGAACGGGCAGACCAAGTCTGCAACCAACTGGACAAAGGCATTCCGATCCGCAAACAGCGGTGTGACGTCATTGCGGTTCCCACAGGTATCGGTGTCGATGTGCGCCAAGTACGGTTTCATCGCTTCCACCATGCGAGCAGTCCCAACTATGACTCAGCTCCATTGCTTTCGACCTCCAGCGGCGCCAAGAGCTCCGAGAGAGACGTGACATCATCCCGCATGATCGAGAACAGCAGAAGGTCAAGAGATTCGCCTCGATCGAACAACGCGCGCCGAAGCGTTCCTTCAAGACTGTACCCGGCGCGCTCGGCGACCATCCTCGACCCTGTGTTCCGCGGATCCAGGACGATCTGGACACGCTCGATGGGACCCTGGCCAAAGAGGTACGCTGTAGCCAGCCGTACCGCCTCGGTCATGAAGCCCTTGCCGCGATCCTCGGAACGGAAGATCCGGTACCCTAGCTCCCAACCGTGGTAGCTGTGCGAGGCTTTGTATACGTTGATCTGACCCAGGCGGCGGCCGCTTCGATCGGTGATCAGGAACAGCTTGTAGTCGTCAGTCCACCATCCGGTCTCCTCGAATTGCTTCAGCCAGCGCGGTTCCGAGATGCATCCGAGTGGCCAGAAGGCTCCGATCTCGCGCACATCGGCCGCAAGATCGTACAAACCCTCCAAATCGGTCCGCCGAAACGGCCGCAAGATGACACGATTTCCGACAAGCATGCTGATCCCTCCACAGATTTGGTTCGCGGATCAGCTTCCTGTATCGAAGAACGCAGCGCAACCACGATGTGAGCTTCCCACAGCCAAATCTCGCGTTCCATGCAGCCGGCTCGAAAGCTGATACATCTGGCAATGCTTTCCAGCTCTGCCTTTCCGTCATCCTGTAATCCACATCACAGACGTTCACCAGCTGAATGGAGAGAATACAAGCAGATTCCGACAAGACTCGGTTCGAAGAGGAGCACAGACCGTGACCATGCTGACCCACCGACGTTTGATCCTGCTGGCGATTGTCGGCGCATCGATCCTTCTCTCGACCACGCTGTCCGTTGCCGGACAGACCGTGGACACAAAAGAGATGGTGCGCCTTGAGCGACGGATCTCGACAGCCTACGCGATTCCCGAAAGCACGTTTCTGGTGCGGCTCGTCATCGAGGCACTTCAGGATCTCGACGGTGTAGGAGTCCGCGAGACGCTTCCTCTCGGCTGGGTCGTCCACCCCGTGGAGGCTCAAGGGGCAGCGTTCAAACGAACCGAGAACGAATGGGTCTTCCCGGGTCGCCTTGTTGAGGGAACAACAATCGAGCTGGTGTATGAAGTCACGGTACCGTCGGCCGATCGCCTGTACGCGGAGACGCTCCCCGCTTGTTTCGAGATCACCGGTATCTTTCAGGCCACTGTCCCCGGATTCGATATCCTTATCCCCGGCGACACGGCAATCGAGATTTCTACCGCAATCCCGATTCCGACAGCCATTGCTCATCTGATTCCAGGCAACTTGGATACGGCCGATCGGATCGACCTCCGTTTGGATCAGCACATCTCTGTGAAGCAACTTGATCGTGCCCTGGAGTACTGGGCGACGGATTCGATTGTCCCTTGGACCGAGGGGGAGATCATCGAGCTTCCGATGATGGAGAAGCTCACGGCGATGTACGAGACATGCACGCCGTCCGACGAGACGCTACCGCTGTCGATCGATCCCACGCTCCTTGGAGTGCGGCGGATCGATACGTTCCTTCCGTGCGATTCGATCCTCCTCCCCGAAGCGGGTCTCGATCCGGGTCTGCCGGCAAGGCAGTTCTCGGCAACCGTGGAGATCTCCGGTTCATACAATGCATACGGCATTGGTCTGGCGGAGCTGTTCCCGGAAACATGGCTCGTGACACCTGTGGAGCATCCGGGCTTCGTGTATCGGCCGTCCGCAACCGAATGGATCTATCCTGATCGCCTGCCCGTGGGGCAGACGTTGACCATTCGATACCTCGTCGAGGTCAGGGAAACGACAATAGGGCAACTCTCCATGTACGACGGATGCTGTGGCGCCCCCGCACCGTTCCTCGGCATCGTGTCCAGCGGACTGGAATGCAGCGAGGCTGAAGTCGGCGGCGAGTCGGAGGTCTTCGTCTGGAGATGTCTCCCCGTTCTGCTCGCCATCTCACGGTGGGATGTCGACGAGGATCGTCTCGATGCGACGCTTTCCGATACTATCTCCTTCCCGCAGGTCCAGCGAGCAATCGGCTTCTGGCTGTCGACCTCAGCAGTGCCTCACACATGCGGCTACACGGTCGGGTATCACATGCTCAAGCGGATCATCGCGTACTGGCTCGCCGGCACGCCGGTCACGAAACCTCTGCCCGGGGTCGTCGCATCGCCCTGTGATCCTCCTGCCGGATGCTATACGCCAAGCTGTCCTACCGGCGGGCTGTGTCACCTCATCCAGTTGCAGCGGGAAGAAGACTACGTCGGAATCTCGAGCGAACCCGAGTAGTCGGAGGCGCAAGTCGCATCCGCTCCGATCACGTCCACGGACGGGACCATCCATTGCTCGTCAGGAACAGAGCAGCCGTCCGTGGAAGTATTCTGATACACTACCGGCATGCTCCAAGATCCGTTGCACCTTGAAACTGCCCGCCTTGTCGTCCGCCGGTACAAGGAGCATGACGTACCGGATATTCTTGCCTACTCGCAATGTGATGAGACGGACTACTTCCGCAAGCGGAACATCGATTGGGAGTTCACAGTCGAAAGTGTCCGCACCTGGTGGAGCCCGATGGCTGAGATGCTGCCGGAGGAGGCGATTCAGTGGCTCTCGCTTGTGATCGAACTCAAGGCCGAGCAACGTGTCATCGGGAATGTCGGGTTCAATGCCAAGCGGACCGGCGAGATGTTCCAAGGACAGATCGGCTGGACGCTCGGCAAAGCGGATGAAGGCCATGGCTATGCGACCGAAGCGGCCACTGCATTGCTCGACTACTTGTTTGGAACCGCCGGATTCCATCGCGTTTATGCCCTCACATCTCCCCAAAACCCCAAGTCATGGCAGCTGATGGAACGCCTTGGCATGCGCCGCGAAGCCCACTTCCGGAAGAACTGCTCCAACGGCAGCGCGTGGGAAGACGAGTACGTCTACGCGATCCTGGCCGAAGAGTGGACCGACCGCTCACGATCGATCGGCTAGATATCCTCGCTACGTACCCTCTGGCAGGCGAAGAAGGGACACGGCACCACAGAGACCAGATCGGTTGTGCACAAGCAAGCGGGAGGCCTGAATCTGTCAATCCCCTAGGGAGTCCGACGAGTCGCGGAGTTGTCTACGACGTCCGAGGCAGGCAGCCGCAGCCTTGCACCATGCAGCGCACGTTGGAGCCGCTCTCCTGCGAACCGATGCCTTGCAGTGCGGACATCTTGCTTTGGATTCATCAGAGAAGATCTCAACCTCTCCACCGCACTGCGGGCACGACATGAGCGTCGAGGTGAGGGAGCGTCCGCTCATCCCTGGGCAGCGCATCGCCATCGTCCCTCCCTTCCTCCCACACCGACCAAGCACCACGTGCCGGTTGACCTTCGGCAGCCTGGATCGCCGATCGTCAAGGCTTCAACGGTATCCACACCGCCGTTCCTCATATCATACGACGGTCGGGCGACCGTGCGAAGTAGACATGGAAAGCCGGTGTCGGTCCTATGGGCAATACGCTACGAGGCTCATACCGCCCGCCCACAGCCGCGTCTTCACCCTCAACGAGTGTGGTATGATAGTCCATCAGATCACTTTGGAGGGACGGACCATGAAGACGCGAAGTGTTGTATCGGCACTGGTGGTCGTGTTGTGCTGCGCGACGGTGTGGCCTGCGTTCGCGGACCCCGCAAAGTCGTACGAGTTCATCCAGACGGATCGGAACGTTGGGCTGTTCAGCAATCTGACCGAGACAGCATGCGTTGGACTTCGCGTGATCTTCAGCGACAACGTCTCTCCGACACAGGGCATCGGGATCGGAGCAACCTTCGAACTGGTATCCAACGAAGAGGGTCAGCTGATCTACGAAGGAACGATCGTTCGCTACGGAATGTTCGAGATCGACTGGGTTCTCAACGGACCACGCGTCGAAGCTGCATACTGGATCGATGCCGACGGTGTGGAGTACGAGATCGACGTTCACTCGCCGTACGCGCGCATGTGGTACATCGTGCCCCCGGGAACCGATGAGAAAGGCGACGATTGTGTGTCCTACGTCCCGATCGACATCGAGTTCAAGGGAAACTGGTCGAAGGATCCCGATGGATTCCCGCTGGAGCAGTATCGATGGAGCTGGAGTGACGGCGTCGTGATCGATGGTGAGAACGTCGAGCGGACGTTCGTGATGCCAGGCTCGTATACCGTGATCTTCACCGTCTGGGATATCGAAGGTCTGCCACACTCGATCAGCGATACGTTCTACATCTACCAATACCGCTGCGACGAGTGAATCTGTATTCTTGCTTCTCTTGTTGCTCTTCGAGCAACAAGAGAAGCGGCAAGTTTGCCGACAAATACCGGCAAACACCGCGCGGATGACGTGTCCAATCCGAGCCGACACTTGTCGGAAAACATCGCGCGGATGATGTATCCGATCTGATGGGTCATCCAGTGTGCTCTGCAAACATCGCGGGCATAACGTGTGCAACCTAAACGCTGATCCCGCGTCTCCTCTGCGGACAGCAATGATGCTACCGAGCAAAGGTCAAGACGCGCGATCCTTGCGTACGCTGTCGAGCGGCCCAAGGCTGGGCATCAGCTAGCCGCCTCAGGGAGAACCCAGACCGCAGCCCCTTCCTCCCCCTGGATGGGATGCGGATCAGGGAAGCGCCGAAGACCAGGCTTCTCCCAAAGGAACGCGAAGCGTACCCGGTTGGGAGGTGAGGAATCCATTGAGGCAAGAGACCACGCTTGCCATCCGATCCTCTCTGCAGTGCCGCAAGTCGTGAGGAAACAGACGCTCGACTCCGTGAAACTCGCGTTCTTGAGTGGTATGACCAGGCAGCGGCTATTCACACAGGCTACGAGTTTGCACTCTCGACCACTGTTTCGATCGTCGGGCAATTCTGCATGAGCTTCTTGACCGTGCACTGCGAGGCCGCCCGGAGCATCGGGTCGATGTATTTCTCGGGGAAGTCAGCGGGGACATGAATCGCAATGCGGATGTCCGTGATCATCTTCGACGTCTCATCGCGGTCAACGTCAATCGAGAGAGAGATGCAGTCCATCGGCAGCTCACGCTGCTCGCAGAAGTGCAGCACATAGTAGCTCGTGCAGTTTCCAAGCGCGGCAAGAAGAAGGTCCACCGGGCTGGGTGCCGTGACCGCTCCTCCGGGCGCCGATGGGACGTCCGTCACAATCTTCAGTCCCTTGATCTCTGCCTCGACAACTTTGCTTCCCGCGAAGCGAATGCTCATCAGCATGCTAACTCCTTTCCCTAGTTTCTTCCGTTGCACACTCTCTGCCGTCGGATCCTTGTACCCCGCACCATCTCCACATTTCCTTCACTGGCTTTTCGATCCGGGACTTGAAACTATGGGCGAAAAGTATATGATGGATACAACATGTGTGCAACATGTCCCGGACAATCGCCTCTCACACCAGGAGGGCTTCGGATCCTCCCCGAGATGACGTTCACACAGTCTTGCAGGAGGTGGTACGCGGCAAGAAGCGAAGCCCGTCTGGCAGTTGTAGGACACTCGGTTCAAGACAATGGAGGTTCTGACGTGAGGAAACACACCCTACTAGCAACCATTGTGGCGGGGCTTTTGGTCTGTCTACTCGGGATCATGGCCCTCGCTGAGGAGAGACAAGTCTTCAAGATGTCCCAGATGATGCTGGACAACATCAACCCCACCTTGCTGATGGGGCGTCCCGGCAACATGCAAGTCGCCAGTCAGATTTACGACTGCCTGGTGATTCGCCAGGCAGATACGACAGCAGGGGCGGAGATCGCCGAGAGCTGGGAGCGACCGGACGATTTGACGTGGATCTTCCACATACGTGAGGGCATGACCTGGCAGGACGGGAATGAGATCTGGGCCGAGGGAGAAGCCCGCTCCGTCACCGCCCACGACGTCGTCTTCGCACTCGAACTTCACAAGAAGCACTCGATGCCATTGATGAGCACGCTTTCACATTGTGTTGAGATTGCCGCACTCGATGACTACACCGTGCAGATCACGACCGACATTCCTATGAACCGCCTGATCACAGGCATCCAAACGCTGAATATGGCATGCATCTTCCCGCCGGAAGCGGCAACCGAACACGAGAACGGCGTCGATATCCTTCCGATCGGATCGGGTCCCTTCGAGCTTCAGGAGTACGTCGCAGGATCCAAGGCAGTTCTGACGAAGAATGAGGACTACTGGATTCCGGTCAAGCTCGATGAGGTACAG
>Ga0180431_10000660_pt1 | contig 49353 bp, 79 predicted proteins | sample SS_ome_11_FD_132459 | JGI IMG/M metagenome (GOLD analysis project Ga0180431, IMG submission 132459) | Hypersaline lake sediment archaeal communities from the Salton Sea, California, USA - SS_1_MS_1 metaG | ecosystem: Environmental > Aquatic > Non-marine Saline and Alkaline > Hypersaline >... | reverse complement strand
TTTTGAAATGATAACGTTTGATGAGAAACTAATAATGCCTGGAGAAGAGATCAAGAATCTTGAGAAGAAAGATTTGATAGTCTTTACTCCTGGATTTCCAAATAAGATGATAGGAATCCGTGAGAGTAACGCTATACTTCGTGAGATGAAGAAAGGATTGATCGGTCAGTATTATGGCAAGTGGGTATATCTCAAAGAGGCATACGATTCATATCTAAGAATGGAAGGCAGAGTAGATGTAGACGTCAAGGCTCTTGTCAATGAATTAGAATCATACGATGGAGCTAGAATTCCAATGAGGTCTGATGTTTCAATACCACATGATATTGTACAAGAAGTTGAAGAAGACATTAAGGTATTTGGAAAAGGATACATACAGATTAATGAGAATGGTGAAATGAAAAGACTATATCCTGGTCATGTTAGTATTCACATGCCTACGCCAATTCCAATGCCTAAGGAGAAAGGAAAATGAAACTTTACGAATGGATAGACCATAAGATATTCATGTGGAAGATTGACTACATTATGAAAATGGCTAATGCTAACAAAGCATACATGCGGTCACACTACTGTAGGAAGGGATGTCACAAGCTCAAGCAGTGTAAGCTAATGATTCTTGATTCAAAAGGAAAGCGCAAGGTAGAGTATCTAGGGTGTGAGTATTGCAACTGGAAGTTCTTTGCGCACATGCGTGATAAGAAGAAATACTTAAGAATGAAAGAGGAGCAAATGAGACCGGTTAAAGAGATGCTCTCTGCTCGCTCGACTTCTTCCTCTGGCACCAAGCCGAGGCGTTTAGTAGGGCAGGCGAAGAAGAAGAGCGGGGATGTCTCGACCAGAGTCACAATTTGCACTTCATAGGAGGACACAATGGAGTTTTCATATAGAATCGTTACGATTGATGGGCAAACATCAATCTCTGTAGACAGAAAGGAAGAAGGAATAGGAATACTAATTCCTCTCATGGGAGTCAGACCTATCTGGACGCCTCAGGGATATAAGTGGAACTTTTGGATTGATAACAAAGTCCCATTGACTATGCATGATTTCATCTGTGCTAAAGATGAGTTATCAAAAGGAATAGATAGATACAATGAAGAAAAAGAAAAGAAAACGCACGAGTAGGTTTGACAAGATTAAACTTGCTAAGGCTACAGGTAAGGTAGAAGTCTTTGAGACAGAGCATAAGATGCACTGCTGTGAATGCACAAAGGAAACACAGTGTTGTCTTGTCAAGCGCCCTGATGGGCGTAGGCAATGGCTCTGTAAGATATGCCGAAGGGAAGTAGTTCACAACCCTACTTGGCGCTATGATATATGGAAGGAGAAACAATGAAGAGGATACAAGTTCATCTTCCATTCGAAGCAAGATGGGAAATCTTCAAGCTCAGAATTAAGAGCTGGAGATTTGAGAGAGTGTTGACCGGAAAGAGATTCAATTGGTTCAAGGCTATATGGGAGTTGTTTTTTCCTCCTAAGATGGAGGCGTTGTTCGGATGAAGCACATACTAGAAAAAAGAAAAGACAAAGTCGAAGGGTGTTCTCCTGATGTGTGGGTGTTGACCGTTTATGACGATGAGTCTGATGAGGTTAGAGTAATAAGAAGAGACGAGAGGCATGGATAATGACAGAGAAACTAAACTTGGTGATAAAGAAGGACGTAGAGATTGGATACGATAAGCTCGGTGTCTTCATAAAAGCACCATACTCCCTAGTGCAACACATCTGGGGTTCTCAGATAGGTTCCTCGGACAACCACAAGGCTCGGAGAGTAGGAGAGGGATACTTCGTGAATTGGGATGATCTCCAGGAGAGGCTGAATCAAATCGAGAAGAGATTGGGGAGAGTAGGAGATCTAGAGGCTGCACGAGACATCATACGAGAGATGCTCGAAAACAGAGAAAAGTTTATAAACGCTGAAAGGTTACCAAATACTATCCAAAAGGACGATAAAACGGGAGATGAGAAAGATGATAGGAGCGAACGAGAACAAGGGTCCAATCCTAACGGATGAGACCGAGAGTACTGATGAGATGTTAGTGAGAGCTAGGAAACTAGGATTCTCCGACGAGACATTGAACTTCTTAGATCGAACGAGAGAGTTCCTTCAAGAGAACATTGACTTGTTCTGTAAGGAGCTTGGTGGTAATTCTGCAGGAGTGATGTGCTCTGCTACTATTAAGGCGAAAGAGAGCGGTCTAATCAAAGACGATCGTGAAGAGAAGTTATTCATGATTCAATTGCATTCTGGATTTATGATGTCAGGTCTTCAGCATCAGATGTGCGTAGCTGAAGACTTGTTTGGCAAAGGAGCTAGAGATGATATGATAATGGGACTCATGGAGATGATATCTAATGAGCTGAGGAAGGAAGGGAGAGTCTCTATGCCACGCACTGAAGAAGAAACAATTAGATTCACACCAGGAGCTAAGGTGGAGATTCCTGAGACGAAGTTCAAAACGGAATACAAAGCCACGTTTCCTGATAATGTGAAAGAGATAGGAGGAAAACAAAATGAATCTACCGGTAGTAGTAAAGACAGAAAAAGCTGTCAAGACCCCTAGTGGTTCTGGCGAAGTCGTAGTCAGGTCATTGAAGGACCTGAAGAGAATAGCTCATGTTACGAGCAAGCCAATTGTCCGTGGAGACACAAAGGCATATGTTATTGATGACTCAGTAACCTATGTAGCAACTCCAGAGAAGAAGGAGAAGAAGGACAAGAAAAAGAAGAAGGGTTAAGCCCTTCTCATACTCACTCATCAAAACTCAGGGGAGAAGAGAAGCATCCTTCGAAAGGTTTCCGCCTTTCTTTGATGGTTCTTGGCACCATCTCATCTTGCCAGCAATCCCGTTTGTTGGTCATCTCTCATTCGCTTCTCTCTCCCCGCCTTATGGCTCCCAAGCTTCAGGGGTTCTCGACCATCTGGCTTGTCGTTCGAGACGACTGGGGCAGAAATGCTCCGGGAGCCTACTTATGAGGATGTGGCCTGTAGGAATGGGCAATCAACTACAGGAGGGAGCTTAAGTTAATGGGTGCAAGTCCCATCATCCTCTGCCTACTCATACTCTTTTCCTCCATGGAAAGAGACTCAGGGTTTCGAAGGTCCTGCCAGGCCTTCCCCCTCCCTGAGGTTATAATCAAAGGTGATACACTAAAGGAAGTCGACCACGGGAGTATTCCTATACCAATTCCTACTGTACGTTTCCGATCGGCAAGTAGGTGAGGCATTGGGTACGGCTTTCGGTGATAATCATGACAAAAATAAAAGGAAACCTGGAAACAGGTCAGACAGAATACGAGGAGAGTGATACAGATGGGACTAGGAAAAAGAATGGTAGAGAAGTCGAGAAAGAGACATCAGAAGATACTGGCTGCAAGGGAGAGAGGAGTAAAGAAGGAGATGGAGAAGGAGAAGCCAAGCTACCAACCACTAATGACTGATGAGGTTGTAGGTGAGCACTTTGGTGCAACGGAAAGAACAGAAGATGTCAAAGAAGATTAAGAAGAAAAAGAAACTGAGGCTTCCGAAGACTAAGAAGGAAGCTGAGGAATACTTCAAGAGGAGATATATGTCTATGCTGCCAGATGGTCGCATGTACATTCACTTCAAAGGAAAGAAGTATAGAGCTAAGATGTTGTGCATATCTGAGCAAGATGTAGCTGCACTCAAACTACTCATGCCAAAGAAACTGGTGATACACACAGAGGTTGCCTTGTATAGAATGAAGGGAGCCAGACCAAAGATAAGTAAGAAGTGGTACAAGGAGGACGACAAAAATGAGTGAAGAAAAAGTTAAGACAATAGAAATTCCATCGAAGTTCTTTGAAGTAAGACTAGATGGTATTCACTTCAAAGGAAAGAAGTATAGAGCTAAGATGTTGTGCATATCTGAGATAGGCAATATGTGTGAAGACTGTGAAGAGGATAACTGTCTTGGCTGTCCTTGGGAAGAAGAGGTGACAGAGAAATGATATGTAAGAATTGTGGAAAAGATAAGCCAAGATTAGTAAATATACATAATGGAACAAATAAGAAGCCAAGTGTTTTATGGTGTGATGAATGTAGGGAGAAGCAGGAGGCGTCAGAGCCAAAGGAGAGTGATGAGTGATGAGGAATAAAGACATAATAAATGAACTGAAGAACATAGACGTAAATCTCAAGACTATGAGATGTGTAGTTAAGGGGATTATCAAGCGCTTAGAGAAGAAGGAGGCGAAAGAATGATTGAACAGGAGATAGAGTCCGGAGAAGATATGAAGAGTGGGCATTTCATAAGAATCGTAGATGGTAAGTTTATGAAGTGTTCTATTCCTGAGAGCCTACCAAATGGTGTAGCAGCTAGAGACATCAAGAAGGGAGAGACGATACTCTTTAATCCTTCAGAGAATACAAAGGACGTAATGGTGAAATCATAATGAACTGGAGAGTAGGTATGTATGTCAAAGGGAACTTCACTGTAGGTAAGATAACAAAGGTCACACCCAATCACATCACTATGAGGAAGTGTTCATATGGTAACACGACGAGAGGATATTCATATCAACATAGAGTCCGGAGAGGCTTTCTAAACACCCAACATAAGAAGGGTAGGGTTACTGTAATACCAGTAGATAAGCTCTTACAGTACGTTCTCTGGGGCGTATACAGTCGATCTGTAGAGGTTGCTGGAATACGTATAGTGGAGAATCAAGAATGAGTAGAATGACACACGACGAGTATTATATGAAGATGGCTAACATAGTCAAGGACAGAGGGACCTGCCCTAGAGCTAAAGTAGGTTGTGTGATAGTCAAAGACAAACAAGTAGTAGCAACCGGATACAATGGAGCACCCAGAGGAATGCCTCACTGTGATGATGTAGGTTGCTTATTAGTGAATGACCATTGCATAAGAGTCACACACGCAGAGATGAACGCAATGGTATTCGCAGGAGAGAAGTCAAAAGGAGCGACAATGTATGTCACTCATCTACCTTGTCCGATCTGTATTAAGCTTTGCATTCAGGCGGGCATCAAGAAAGTCATTTATGAAAAATCATACAAAGAAGAGGATGTTAAGTACTGGTTACATTGGCCAGCAATAGAGGTGATACAATATGAATCAAGAGGAAGCTCTAGAGGTTCTAAAGGCAAACAAGGATAAGTGGGTTGCGTCATCTTATCTAGGGATTGCTATGCCTAAGTATGCAGATCAGAATTGGAACTTTCATGCTGGTACTCTTAGGAAATTGTATTCAGGTCTAATGAGGAGAAGAGATAATTCTATTCAATTTAAACTAGCTAAAGACTTGCCTGTCATGGAACTAGATAGGGTTCTAAGGCATAAGAATCATAATCTACATCCACAGACAACGTTATACAAATATACAGGAGGAGACCATGTCAAGAAAAAGAGGACGGAAGAAAGGCAGAGTTTCTGAAAGGAGACTTAGTAAGAGTACCGGTAGTCAATCGATCGAGATAATCAAATCAACAAGGGACATGAGGCTATTAGACCAAGACCTCATTCCCCATAACTCACACATAAAACCAAGGATACCTAATCCGAAGAACACTAGGTGTGGCACATGTCACTACAAGTACGCGTGTCCGCTATATGACCCAAGGAATCCTAAGAGGAAGTGTAGGGCTATCAAGGAGAGAGAAGGTATGCTGAAGATTCTAAATGACCCAGACCAATTGAGAAGAGAAGCGGTCAAGATGGTGTCATTGATGGATGTCCTGATGTCAGGTAAGATGGCTAATGGTAAGGTTCCTGAGATCAAGGAAGTAAGAGAGATGTTCAAGAGCGTCATAGATATCAAGAACGCATTCTATCCTGAGAGGAAAGAGATAGACGTTAACTTGAGAGGTAGGAAAGAAATCTTTGCCTCAAGGATTATGACGGTGATGTCTAAAATCAAAGACGCTGAATTCGAAGAGATACACGAGAGTGAACTAAAAGAGGATGATGGAAGCAATAGAGAATATGGCGAACCTGAGGGCGGAGAACCTCAGGAAGGGGAACAAGAAGAAGATACAGAAGTACATGGCAGCGGTGACGATCAAGACTGACCCGCTATACGAAGCTGCTGAGAAACTATTCTTGTTCTATAAGAGGAATCCAATTAGATTCTTCACCGAGTACATGGACGAGCCCATGTCTCCGAAGCAGATAGATTTCTTTAAAGCTGCGGTAACAACCAAGCATACTGTAGCAATCTGGGCAAGGCAGACAGGCAAGTCTACTACCGTAGCCAAGATAATCTTCTACTGGCTAATATTCTCTGGAGGGCTATTTAATCAGGGTGGAGTATGGATGAAGGAGAACATATTAGTCTTCGCACCTATCCAAAAGCAGACACAGAACCTATTCTATAAAGTCGAGGCTCTCTTGAAGAAAGACCCAATCATCTGGGCTATGATAGAGAAGTGCAACAGCGAGATTATAACAACTACAGATGGTAACACCGTAGAGTTCTTATCAGCAAGCCCTGGTTCACACATAAGGTCTCCAACAGCGACAAGAATAGTCATTGATGAGTCACAAGATGTTATTGATTCTAAGTACTACGCGGACATACTACCTATGGGAAGTACTACTAACCCGAACATAGTGGAGTCAGGAACACCGATGACCAAGAATCATTTCCATGAGACAGTAGCCAATCCAGATGTAACAGTTATCAAGCAAGTGTGGCATGAATGTCCTTTCCTTAACAAAGAGTATATCATGAAGAGGAAGCGACAGATACCAGAGTCTCTGTTTGATCAGGAGTACATGTGTATATTCTCTGAGTCCTCTAGTACTCCATTCCCAAGTGACCAAGTAGAGTCTGTCTTAAAGAAATACAGATGGTCAAAGAATCACGCTGGTCTAATGTCTAGGAAGGAAGAGATAGCCAAGATGTTTGAAGAGAAGGCAATCTTTGTTATGGGTGTTGACCTAGGAAAGCAAAAGGATTCAACAGTCATAACAGTTGGTAGAGTAGACAAGTTGCCATATAGTATTGTACATCAAGAAGAGATTCCCCTAGGTATGCCTTACACACATACTGCCGGAAGGATTAAGGCTCTCTATCAATACTTTGAGCCTGCTGAATTCAACATAGACTATACAGGAGAGAAGGGTGTAACCGATCTGTTGGTTCAGGAAGGTGTGCCTGTATACTTTGATAAGGAGAACAAGAGAGGTGCTATAGTTTTCAATGTTGAATCCAAGACTAGAATGGTTACTACCATGCAAGTTCTCATACAGCAGAAGAAGATAAGGTTCCCAATGAACGCAGAGGTTCTATTCTATCAGATGACACAGCAGCAGTATGAGATGACATCGAATAACAAGTACAAATTCTTCCATCCAGAGAATTCACACGATGACTATCTCTGGTCAACGTTATTATGTTTTATGAATGTAGACATCGAGGGGTCAGAGACCCAGCGGGGTCATACTGAATCCGCCGGTGCTAATGTTTGGACATCAAAGGATAAGCCACAGCAAAGGAGACAGGCTCAGTCGAAAGAGGAGACCAAAGAATCGGTAGGAAATAGACTAAAGAGTAGGTCTCCGAAGAAAAGGACAAAGAGTCTATTGATATAAAATGACTCCATCTCCATTCGGTCGTAGAAGAATGTGTTACACATGCAAGCACTATTGTCCGAAAAGCCCGAATCACGGAGCGTGCAAGCTGAAAGGCGAGCTTGTCAACGCGCATGAGGTATGCATCGACTGGATATAGAGCTCGAGATAAATTTATAAACTAGAAGAGGTTCATAATAATTGGGATATATGGCAACTTGCCCTCATTCAGCATGGGTATGGATTTACACCGGTGTTGGTTTCATGGCTGGAATCTATGCAGGGATGAGAATAGGAGAGCTGCTCAGAAAGAGGAGGATACAAAAACATGCCAAAAAAAGTAGATAATTCTGAATACGTTCTACCGCCTGTTGATGAGGCTATGCCTCAGAAGATGAGAATGGAGGGAGAATGTCAAACAGCCGGAGGACCAGGGAGCGGTATAGTAGGGCACAAGACAGTCAAGCCAGGACTTAATGCTAACATTCTACACAAAGGCCAATGGAAGAAGGCACAGTATAATGTCGATCGAGGATACTGGGAAGTTAAGGAAGGAGATAAGGTGGAGATTATTTCATCCTTCGACAAAGACCTTCAAGATGTTAAGAAAATTGAAAATGATTGAAACAGGTTCAACAAAAGCGGAAATGGATAATCTTCTGAGGGAGATAGGTATCCTAGCACAAAAGAATGATATGACGCTTCTCGTCTCTGGTGGTATTGTCAGGAATGAACTTGCCAATATCCCATTCGACGAGTCTTCTGATGCTGACCTTACTACGCTGGAAAGAGGTAACTCGATTGCCTTAGCGTATCTGGTAGCCAGAGACGAGAATCTTCCTAATCCAGACCATGGTTCTAAGAGTGGTGTAGCACACCTAGTTATAGATGACATCAATGTAGAGTTCAGAGGTCTGAAGCAAATTCTTCATTGGGTACATGAAGAGATGGATAGACAAGAGATACCCATAACACCAATCAATGAAGACGCTTATTCTAGGGATTTTACATTCAATGCAGTATTCAAAGAACCTCTATCAGGGAAGTATTACGATCCTACGGGATTAGGTATCAAGGATGCACGAGAAAACGTAATTAGAACTCCGCTAGACCCAGAAGTGGTTTTAGCCCGTGATCCATCTATCATCTTAAGAGCCTTAAGATTCAAGGCACAGATGAAGGCGGACATACACCCTATGTTGCAAAGGGCTATCTTAACACACAGAGAAAACCTTTTGCAATACGCCCAAATTGGAGACAACTACAAGAAGATGGTGAAGCTGGTCAAGAGACTCAATGACTTCGGAGGGACACCGCTTCTTGATCATTATGGCTTAGGTCCTTTAGCACGATTCAAAAACGCAATGGAGGTTGCAGACATGCAAGATTATTCATCAGAGGTAGACAATGGAGTTAAGAGGGAGCAATGGAAGGAAGATGGAAGAGAAGTGCATAGGGTTACATCTCCCAATTACAATGAGATAGCATATAAGCATAGACATCATATCCCAGGCGAAGAAATGCCTAGGAAACTAAGAATAGGAAGAGATGATATAGGTGAGATGGCGCCTGCTCCTTTGAAGATGCCAGATCCGTTGGGAGCATACAACGAAATGGTAAGTCAAGGAGAGAAGGTAGATGAAGGCGTAGAGAATGATAACAGGTTAGCTCCGCATGTAGACGCAGACCCTCTACCGATAAGAAAGATGAGAATAGGAGATCCGGATGAAGAAGGTGACGTATATGTAGACGCAATCCTTCCACTAGGTTCTGGTGATTCCATAGGAACGAATACGACAAATCATTAGGTGAGAGAATGGCAAAGAAGAAAAAATCAAATTTAAAAATAAACGGCGAAGATTATAAAGTCGAACAAGCCCGTGGGTTCATTGACAGGCACTTAGAAAATGCTAAGAAAAGCATACCTAAGTTTGGTGTCGATCTTGTTGCATTTGATAAGGCTGCAAAAGAAGGACTAATCAAGGGTAAGAAGCTTGTTGAAAAGAGCGGGGAGATTCTTGCTTCTGTGGATAATAAGTTCACAAACATGGCAAAGAAGGTTTCTCCTGACTTGATAGTTGAAGTTTCTGATAATGGTCCTAACTTCTATAAGCGGTCTGATTCTTCAATGGTGTCTCCAGAGATACAATTAGAGACAGCAGAAGACGATAGAGTAATAGGTGTCCCACACGTGATGACGCACGCGGGCGATAAGGTATACATAATCAATGGTAGAGTAATGACTGGGTGGAGTATGTACTTCTCTCTCACAGCTATACGTAGCCCAGAAGATTATTCAAAGAATGTAGACCTTGTTTATAATGTTCCTTACTTGTACGCTTCTTTGAATCTTAAAGCACAGCTAGGGCTTGGTGCTAGATTCGATGTAAACTATCCGGATGAAGAACAAGAGATACCGGAAGAGAAGTTTATAGAGAAGCTATTATTTGATAAGCTCAAAATAGATGGAAGGGTTCTTAAGAAGACAGACTTCCACTTATCTCTTTATGGGAATTGCTATTGGCACCTACGAAGAGGAGAGGATGGTATCACCGACAAGATAACAATCTTACAGCCAGAGAGGATGAAGATATTCTTAGACCCAATGACTACTAAGATTCTCTTCTATATATACTTGCCACCAATCATAGGTGGAACGGTATTGACTCCTTATCCTGAGACAAGAGAGAATCCTAACCTAGTACATAACATGGCGTTAACCTACCCATTACCGATAGTAATAGCACCAAAAGATATCATTCACTTTAAACAGAATGACTATACGGAATATCCTTTCGGGTTCTCAGACATCAAATCATGCATAGATCCAGCACAGGCAAGATTCGATATAAACCTTCTGGCACCAATCATATTCAAGAAGTATGCCAAGCCAATGATACACTGGCAGATGAAGAAAGAAGGATTGTCAGGTAAGGCAATTGAGGATAAACTCAACGAGCATATGAATATGTTGGAAGACATGGAGCCAGGGTCAGACCCAATAACAACAGACATCTGGACAGCGAATCCACTTAACGCACCACAGGGTAAGAATGACCTACTTAACTTAACCATAGACCTTGACACACAGATATTCGCAGTCACTGCAGTACCAGAGACATACTTCAAGCCAAAGGGTTCTACCGATAGAATGATATCAGAACAAGACAAGACATTCTTGGGTAGACTTAAAGACAGGCAAGAGTATGTAGGCGGTATGATTGAAGATAGGATAATCAATCCTGCAATTGACATTGAGTTTGATAAGAAGAAGAAAGAGGTAGATGGTATTCTTAACACAGAGCCAACACCAGATGAAACGATTAATGACTTCTTGAAGGAAAAGGGTTCACACATGGTTGAGGAACTCAGGTATCCAAAGGTAGAATGGAAAGAAGCATTCAAACAAGATGAGACACAAACTATTGCTAATACAATATCACTTCTGCAAGCCGGTATCATCAACGAAGATAGAGCAGCAAAGAGAGTAAACGAAAAGCCACAAGAAGAAGACGAGGACGAAAAGAAAGAGTCTGAAGAACAAGTCCAGGAATCCAACGAAGCAATGGGAGAAGGTGAAGAAGATATATTCAGCTTAATGAAAGGAGGACTAGATGTCAACAAAAACTTCAGAGGAAACACAGGAGCAGAATCAATGGCTAAGGGACAGGCATTGTCCAAGTCAACTGGTCCATCAGGAATGCCCAAGGCTCCTAAGGCTCCCGCATTCGCGGACAATGGACCTCTTATTTTAAAGGACGGTGACACCACAATAGTCATAAAGGAGGACTAAGAAGATGCCAGTAAATATGGAGTCAAAGTATAGAGCAGCTATACTATACTATGGAGGAAGTCCGGTCTCCGAATCTAATAGGCTCCCCGTCGACGCTCAATTAACTGTCGGAGATATAGAGATAGGTGCAGTTGAGATTAAAAATCATGATTCAGACGTTCGTGCTTCTGTTGTTGCGGGGGCGACATACAACGCTATTGTAACAATTGATCACGCAGAGACTGGAGCAACAAGCATCAATCTATTCACAGAGAAGAGTATAAATGGATTCACAGAAGATACCTTAGTCACATTCACAGTTCCAGCAGGGAAGAAGTTTTTTGTCACAGGAATAATAGTTGGGGGAAACGCAGACGGTAAGTTCACACTTAAAGCTGCAGGATCGAAACTCTGTATAGCAAGGAACTCTGCAACCAAGAAGACAATGGATATATCTTTCCCAGAGAGGAGCGAGAGTAACGCAGCAGAGAGTCAAGTAGTTGAGATATTGTGTTACAATGAGCATGGTGCTACAAGGGCATTCGAAGGAACGCTTCTTGGATACACAAAAAATACATGAGGTGATTAGATGCCAGACATCGGAGAAATAACAGAGAAGAAGAAAGCTTCTTTAGTCTACAAGAAAGAGACTGAGATAGATAGACTCAAACTTCAGATAAGAGAACTCAAAGGTAAGGTATTAGATATAGAGTTTCAACTTGAAGATTCTCAAATGAATATAAAACAATGCGAGAAAGACATACTTAAAAAGGAGGCGGAGCTCGAAGAACTCAAAGGAATCAAGCCAACCGACAAAATAGAAAAAGAGGAGGTACACTAAATGGGAGATTACGCAAGTTCGGTTCCAGTCCGAACAGAGAATCATGGCGATGTCGTCATGAGAATGATCGATGAGACCAACACTTATTTTTGGGACATCGATTCAGCGGGAGCAGGTCTAATTAGAGCAACAGATCTCGATATAAGAGATTTGACAAGTGCATCTGATAGTATAGAAGTGCTCCAGTCAACAGCCGCAAACCTTAATGCTACCGTAGTAGCCACAGATTTCGATATAAGAGATTTGGACTACTCATCAGACAGTGTTGAGGTTAGACAAGCTACTGCAGCAAATTTAAACGCAACAGTTGTAGCGACAGACTTTGATATAAGAGATTTAGATTCTTCACAAGACAGCGTTATGGCAAAGCAGGAAGCCGGAGATGTTTATGAAGTACACATAAATGAATCAGGGTCTGGAGATGAGATACACGACTATCAGAGCGACACTATAGGTGCATCTAGTAGTGCAAATCACATCTATACAGTTACTGCAGGAAAGACACTATATCTGAGACAGATAGGAGCATCTGGATCTGGAAAGGTTAAAGTTGAGATTCAGGTAGGACCATCTGGGTCAGAAGTGACGAAGTTTGTTCTAAGATGTCCACCACCATTTGATACAAGATATTGGGACTTACCAGTTCCGCTGGTGGTAGCAGCTACAAACAATGTCAAGTTGATTAAACACAACATTGACAAAGGGTCACAGGACGTAGACACTGTAATAGTTGGGCTAGAGAAGTAAGCCTAACTTTTTTACTTTTTTTTTTAAGATGGGAGAATATCTATCTACAGCGGATGTTAGTATATTTGATGACGATAGTGGGTATCACGCTCAAGTTGATTCTGATAGAGACTTTCATACTAAATCTAAACTGTGGGATGGGTCAACAGAAGTTGGGGTTACATCAGATAACAGACTCAAAGTAGAAGGTGACTTCGATGATGAAGTATCGATATCAGAGTACAGAGGAACACTAATAATTAGACATTTGATTCTTGATGGGTCAGAACCATATACATTTGTTAAGGGGAGTATGGATGTGGACGGAAGTGTTACTCCTCAGAACTTTTACAGGACACCGCCAAGTGGAAAGAAATGGTTCATAGCTGAAGTAAGAATAACAATAGAAGGCTCAAGTATCAATCACACGAAGTTTGGATCGATTGCGGCACTCACGAATGGAATACTTTTCAAGGTTACAGAAGGCGGAGTGGAGAGAGACTTTTATGAACACGCAATCAAAACTAACGGAACTTTTAGGCACGTGGCAACAGATGTTAAGATAGATTCGTCAACAACAGACATGCTTTCAGTTACATTAGATTTCAGAGGGATGGGGACAACATTACTATTAAAGAATTCAACAAGCGACAATTTCAAAATAGTTGTGCAAGATGACTTAACTGGAATAGACTTTATGGAAGCAACTATCTTTGGATACGAGGTAGATGAATAATGGGAAATGAATTTATAATCAGAGACAGAGATGGAAACGCTCTCCCAATAGTAACAATAGGAGGAGAGAATAAACTTCCAACTGATGCACAAACTTCAGTAACAGTTGAAGAGCTTTTAGGAATCGACGATTTTGCAAGTTCATTTTTCAGAATATCTACATCAGGTGCAGTTGATGACACAGTAAGAGTAAGAATAGATAGCACAGTTGTTGATGTAACTTCTACATTGACAGCAACAGAAGCGGGTGACATTGAAGCATTAGCTACACTTATTAAAAATGATTTAAATTCTGACGAAGATTTTTCAGCTAAGTTTATAGCTAAAAGTTTGTATAACATTGTATTTATAAGTGCATTAGACCAAGCTGAAAAAGGCGAATATCCAGATGATAATGATTTAGACGTCGATACAACAGGAACAACAGTAGTTACTGTTGATAGTGGTTATGATAAAATTTTAACAAGGAGCAAGAAAGTAATTGGAGAAGCAGACCCTACAAATCCTCGTCATATAAGGTTAGGTATATTTGGAGAAGTTGGTAGTAGAACAAAAGCTGAAAATCCTATTAATTTTAGAGTAAGAAAAAGTTTATCTACTTCTGGACAACAAATTTTTGCAGATAAGACTGTTGAAAGTAACAGAGTGTGGTATATTACTTCTGCACTGATGGCAAATGATTTAGCTAGTGAGATGAGCTTATGGCACGGATATCAAAGAGATAAAACTGAAAGTTGGGAAGCTGACGGAACTTTGTTTACACATGTTTTAGATTATGGATGTTTAACAAACTCAGATTATCATACAGTTACAGTGAATGGCGGTGGAAGTTATAGTGAAGGCACGGATTATGTTATAGAAGATTGTCCGACTGATGATGCTAAATCACAATTACGTTGGATAAAATCTCAGAGTAAGCCAGCTAATGAAGACACAGTACAAATAGTATATGATGCTGTAGTTGCACGGTTAGGAGTATTCGTGCCGTCAACAGGTTCGCAACCATATTCATTCGATTCGCCAATTAAAATGACAGCAGGAAATTTTTTAATTGCAACTGTACAAAATAAATCCGCTAACACTGGAATATCAATAGTTAATGTTGGAGGATATTACGAGGAGATTTAAAATGGTTAAGGCAGATGCATCAACAACATATAAACAAACTTTAGATAGGTATTACGAAGCAGACACACTAGATGTTGCTTCAGGGACACCATTAGAACCTGGAACAGGTGAAAAAATTTTCACTATACCAGACGGAGAAACTTGGTGCATAGAAGAATTTGGTGGCAGTACAAGTGTAGACCAATGTGAAGTTGAACTTTTATTTTCAAGCGACGGTGGTAGCACGTGGGGACACCCTTGTCCGTTATGTGATTCAAGCAAAATACGTTGCATACATTTAAGTAGTGGAGTTCCGGGTAGTGTCAAATTTTTAAATGTAATGCCGTTGACGGGTAGTGGAACAAATATTAAACTTAAAATACTTTGTAAGAATTGGAATCAAACAGAGCAAGCTGAAATAGAAGCTTGGATAAACGGGTGGGTGCAATGAAAATAATTGATGTAGAAAATGCAACAATCAATCAAGCAAAATGTATTGCTTATATTAGAGATGTCGTAAAGAAAAGTGAGACTGTAGCTATCATGACTTTAGAATATTGGAATCAAATTGGAAACACAACTGATTGCACTTGTTATTGTAAAAGATATTTAGTATTAAATATGGGCACAGTAGACGAAGAAGTTTATGAAGATAAGACAACTATTGTACAATCAGTGAGGGCTAAAAAATGGTAACATTCGAAGAACATTTGGAAACAATTATGGGTCTTGAGAACTATCAGGCACATAATATTTTGTACTTTGACTCATACTCCGCAATAGTAGAATATTGGATTAACAGTAATAGAAACGAGAAAGAATTTGTGGATACAGGAGATGGATGGATAGAGGTAGAATAATGAGAATAAACAAAAACATTAGATTCAGGGATTTTATATCCATGGCAAACAAAGGCAACTATGTTTTAGCTTATGCCTTTCTCAGTGATAGAGTGTATCTATCTTTTTCAATAGAGAATGAGACGTTCGAGTGCGTACGCACAGATGCTCAAATCTATAAAGAGTATAAGAGGGAGACCGGCGGAACAGAATATCCAAAAGCCCTCATATCATTTAAGGAGAAGTATCTCCATAGAGAGTTATTAGTAGAGTTCTTTCCTAATGAAGAACAGAAAGAATATATAAATTCAATAAAGCCGTTAGAAGACTCAGTATCATTTGAGAAGGTTAGGCCACTTGCAGACTTTAAACAAGATACTCTGCATGTGGAACATGTAACCGGAGGATCTGCAATTGTCGGCGAGACCGCAGAGGGAGGAGAAGGAGTCTTTGGTTTCTATGGAGAGTTTGCTGATGATACAAAAGAAGATGTTAGATGGATAACGGTTAGAGGAAGACGTATTCCTATAAGAAAGGGAGAGTCAGTTAAAGAAGTATTGAAGAAAGAATTTGAAGGTAAGAAGAAATCAGAAAAGAAAGAAGATGATGCCTTTTCTTTTCAAGATAATAACCAAGAGAAAGTTATTCATAGCGGATGGTCTAAAGGTAACAGCTACAGATATATTCTTGAAGGAACTGGAGATATATTCAGAGAATTAACAAAGCCAGATAATAGAATTCACTTTGACTATATATCTGAGAAGATAAGAAGAATAGAAAAACACTTCAAAGAAATGGAAGAGAAAAGAAAGTATTTTCCTGAGACAGGAGTCCATCCAGAAGATAGCATTCAATACGCACGTGAGCATAACAAAGGCAAGATGGACAAGATGTTATCTCAGTGGGAAAAGCAACCAGTAGTAAATTCAATTCAAGATATAGGAAGAAAGTTAAATATTTCAATGATCAAAGGAGATTACGAAGAAGCAAAGAAACACATAAAGGCAATAAAGAATGAATTTAAAGAGAAAGAGGAGGATGAACAATGAAAGACGAAAAGAAGATATTTGTAAAAGACCCACAATTACTTAACCAGATGCCAAAGAAGTTGGTATTAGGTGGACCGACAAAGATGGCTGCTAAGCCTAAAGAGTTTGGCAAGCTAGAACAAGCTAGTTCATCAAAGAAGAGTCTTGAAAAGAAATGAACCGAGATACTCTTGGTAAGAAGTCATTTGGCGAAGCTCTTCAGTTTAGTCAGGACGATGAGATTATACGGAAGAATAGTTCAATAGTTGAAAGGACTTTAAGCACAAGAGGGAAAGAGATTCAAGGGTTCAAGAAGAAAGAAGATGTAATGAAGCTTGGCAAAGAGATGAACAATATGGAACTTGCTCAAGCTGTAGGAAGGAAAGTCCATGGTGCATATAGATTTAAGAAGATTATGGGAAGGTGAGCGTTATGGCAAAGAAGGCTCCGGTTAGAAGAGTTCATCCGATGAGGAAATTGTCGGATATAACTGCAAGAAAGATTAGAAGATTAATTCTACAACTCGAAAAAGATATACTCGAGAAGTTAAAGAAACATCCTGAGTTCGCAGACTTGTCTCCAGGAGAAGTTGACCATTTAGTTTCTATCATTGATGATTCCATAACAGTGACAAAGCCAAAGATAGAAAAGACACTAGGTGCTGCTATTGAAGTTGGAGCAAGGAGAGGAGTATTAGATGCTGTTAAGAAACAAGAGAAGGTATCGACTCCAGAGGGAATGGGTAAGGTTGTTTCTCAGGGTCTTAAGAAAGATTATGTTAAACTAGATAAGGGTGGGTTTAAATGGTTTGATAAGGACAAGATACACAAGAAGAAATTATCAGATGTATTCTTGCCAAGGGATAAGGATATGCTGGAGAAGCAGAAATTTATTGCTACTTCTATGTTCAAAACCCTAGGGGAGGACATCAAATCAGAAGCTCAAAAGATTCTCACAGATGTTATAAGAACAGGAAAGTCCCCAAGAGATGCCATACCAAGAATAAAGAATCTGTTCCAGAACTATAAGCCTGGAAAGAAGAAAGAGACAAAGGTAAGGTATCAGAGAATGGATAAGGTTGCTGAATCAATGACTAGGACTCTAGTAGTTGAATCATATAACGAAGCAGAGTATAAAAGACATGAAGCATCAGGTGTGGTATGGGGACATGAATGGATTGCAGCACACGATGAAAGGACTTGTCCATTCTGTGGAGGTCATGACAAGAAAGGGGCTAAGGTTAACAATGAACCATTCGATGGTCAGACCAGGGAGATTGGTAAGAACTTCTCATCGTCATATAAAAACCGAACGATTACAGTAGCAAAGCCACCGGCACATATCAACTGCAGATGTAGATTAGTTCCGATTACATTTTACGAAGCAAAAAGGAGAGGTCTCAGATAAATGCATAATTTCGAGAAGGTAGATCTTCTCACGAAGATACTAACCAAAAACATCGATAAATGGCTCACCAGTCGTGAGATACATTTAGTCCTTCTATGTCAGTATCCAAAGCAATCGAAAGAATTCAAGAGTAACAAGGAGATAGGACAATTGCTGAAACGCGTAAATAACCTGCTTTCTCGTAAGGTTTCGAACAAGATATTCTATAAGCTTGCCGTTGATTAGGCACGTCAATGCTCTAGCAACCTTTTTAAAGGAGATTAGGCCTCTAAATATTATACCATGGCAAATCGCGAATATATTGAATCATTCTCTGACACTCTTCAAATTGTCGAACTGGCAGAAGAGGGTCAGCCAACTAGAGCATTGATAAGACTTCCACTTATGCACGTAGGTGCAAATAAGAAGAATCTTAAGTGGGAACCTCATGTTCTACAGAAGACGGCACCTATGTTTCGGGGCGTTACATTCAAATATGACTTGCAGGGGAAAGAGGGTAGTTCACATGTCCCCAAGAAATTATCTTCACCGTTCTACGATGTAGGATGGACGTATGATAATGAGAAGGGGGCTTATTTTGATGGAAAGACCTTGTGGGTAGAAGGAGAGGTGACACACCCCGAGGTATTAGAAAAGCTTCGCAGGAAGACATCAGATGGAAAGAGAGAGATAAACTTTGGTTCTATGGGAGTATACGTAGACCCTAAGAATGCTCACTGTTCTATCTGTGGGGCGAGGCCATTCGGAACTTGTCAACACGTTAGGGGACAATCATATGGCGGACAGATATGCCAATTTGTTCCAGACGAAGTTGAGAAGGCACTTCATGTTGCACTAACGAATGATCCGGCAGACACAGAAGCAGATATCAGGGATGTTCTGTTTCAGGAGGCACAGTTAATGGAGGAAGAGCAACCAAAACAACAGCAACCTGAGCAGCAAGAGAAGGCACCTGAACAAGCACAGGAGCAAGAACCTGTTGCTCAGCCTGGGGATCAAAGTGAAGTCGTAAAAGCCTTGGCAGAAAAAGTCAAGGAGATAGACCAGAAGGTCGATCAGATACAAAACAAACCTGGAGGACAGATAAAAATGCCTGAAGAGGAAAAGAAACCAGTTCCCCCAGCATTGGACAAAAAGGCTGAGAAGCCGGCAGAGAAGAAAGAGGAGACTGCTTCCGCAGAAGAAGAAATGGAAAAGAAGAAGGAAGAGACTGCTCAAGCCGGAATGGTCAAATGTCCAGCATGTGGGAAAGAAGTACCTGTCCCAAGTAGCGAAACAGCCGAAGATGCACCAGAGCCGAAGGATAAGTCAGCAGAGCAATCTGCAGGCGAGAATTCAGCTCCGAAAGTATCTGAGGGTGCAGAGCAGAACGAGGGAAACAGGGTAAACGAGGCAGCTATGAAGAAACCTTCCGAGTATGCAGACAACAGCAAAGAAAAGACCGAGCTATTAGCTGAGGTTGCTGACATGTCTGTTAAGCTTGGTAAGTACAATGGTGAGCACAAGAAAGCATTTGTGGAACTTGCGGACAGGTCATTCGAACAGCTGCAGACAATGAAAGATGTCATGGAAGACATCAAGCCACAGACGCATCAAAAGGCACAGTTTGCTTCAAACGTACCAGAGTTCGGAGCACCTAACGCCAAAGAAGAGACGCTCGAAGTAGCAGACATGAATGCTTCTCAGAGAGCCGAGAAATTCGGTGAATTTGGAAAGTATGAAGCTTGCTTCAATCCAAGTAAGGCGTCTAGGTTCGTCAAGGAATAAAGGAGGCTAAAAAATGGCAGGAACAGCACCAACCAATGTCTTTGAGAAGGATGGTCAATACTTATCCTTCACTGTCAGCACAGCAGCCATCGGCTTAGGAGAAGTCGTTGCAATCGACGACGCTGCCGCTAACTCAGTTGTAACTGGGACAGCAGCACTTAAGGCGAAAGCAATTGGCGTGGCATGTGCCGGTGAAAGATTCTCAAGGACCTCGGACGACGGCAACGTAGCTGTCGGACGTAAAATAACCGTCTGTACTAGAGGCGTAGTAAACGTCGAAAGTACTGCAGCAGCAATAGATGAGGGAGACCTTGTTGAAGGAGCTGATGACGGGAAAGTAGTCGCACACACACCAGCAGCAGGTAACTATGCAGATGTACTCGGTATAGCGCTTTCAAGCGTTGGAGCATCAGGCGGAGTTGTCCAGATAAAGCTGTTTAGGGGTTAATGGAGGTACATGAAAAATGGCATTAGTTCCGGCATCATCAGCGCAATCTTGGGCATTGTTTAAAGAGCAGGTAGACGATACTATCATAAAAGCTCTTCAGCCAAAGATTATATATCCGCTAATAGCAAAGACGTACCCAGCACAAGGACCTGTAGTTGAGTATAATGTTACAGACTCTTGGCTAAACCCAGAAGAGCAGGGAGAGAGTGGAGAATATCCAAGCAAGGTTATGGATTTCGAAAGAAAGTTCGCAACCATCAAGGACTTGGGTATTGCACCAAGGCTTCCAATTAACTGGATAAAAGATTCCAGATGGGACTTAGTCAACGACCATGTCGAAGCAATCGGTTTCGGTATCGCAAGATTCCTTAACGCAGACTTGTTAGAAGCTTTGAACATATACCTTGACGGCGGGACATACAACGGACAAACCATCCCGGCTTTGTCAGATCACGTTGTAGCTGCCTCAGCAACATGGGATAACGCATCAGCAGACGTTCTGTTGGACATATCTCTTGGGCTAGGAGCCTTGGAAGCTGACGACGCAGGCGACGGTAAGAAGTACTTGATACTTCACCCAAATACATTTAAGTATTTAAGGGTAGACCCTAACCTGTTAAAGTACATCAACTATGGAGACGCAAGCCTTATACAAAGGGGCATATATCCTACTCCGTTCGGAGTTGATATCTTGGTCACAAGCCAAGCTGCACAGACATATGCACTTATTGTAAACGTAGACTTAGCAAGTGTTAAGTATTACGAAAGGGAACCGTTGACCACAGAGATGGAGAAGTCAGCAAGGTCTAAGAACCTCGACATCGTTGCCTATATAAGGTACGCATTCGCGGTAGGAAGGCCAAAGGGTCTTGGTAAGATAAGCGGAGTAGCCGTTTAAGGCTATTTCTTTTCTTTTCTTTTTCTGATAAGACACACAATACATAACGATCATTTTTATGGAGGATAAAAAAAATGCCACGAGATACAGATACAAAATCATTGAGGGTTCGTGGAGGACCTGTAGAATTGCCAGATGAATCTATAAGTGAAGAAGAGATTGAATCTGGAATGGCTTCTGAATCAGAAGTCGCAGCAGACATAGCAACACACGACGGAGCAAGTGGGTCTCACAGCGGTGGACTTGACTCATGTGAAGCATCAGGCGCAGTATCAACGCACGATGGCGCAGCTGGTTCCCATAGTGGAGGACTAGATTCATGCGAGGCAGCTGGAGCTGTTAGTACGCACGACGGTGCCGCAGGGTCACATAGTGGTGGCTTGGATTCATGTGAAGATGCAGGAGCAGTAAGTACTCATGATGGAGCAGCCGGTTCACACAGCGGGGGTCTTGATTCTTGCGAAGCAGCTGGTGCTGTCTCTACTCACGATGGAGCAGCAGGTAGTCATAGCGGAGGCTTAGACTCTTGTGAAGCTGCAGGTGCCGTTTCAACACACGACGGTGCGGCAGGAAGCCACAGTGGTGGATTAGACTCATGCGAGCCTGCTGGAGCAGTAGCAACTCACGAAGCTGATACATCAGCAGTCCACGGTATAGATGACACAGGAGCATTACCAGTCATCTCAGCAGGATCTGGAGCACCAAGTTCAACTCCAGGAAAGGTTGGAGATATCTACGTTGATACAGCTGCACCTGCTCTGTATGCTGCAAAAGGAAACTCAAGTTCAGCAGACTGGTTCGCCGTATAAGGTGAACCAGTAGCCAATAAAACCAGGGAGGTTGAATAATGGCGAAAGTAAAACTACTAGACAGTAAAAGGTTTTTAGAAGACGAGGATGCTAACTTCGTTATAAAAGCCGGACAAGAAAAAGAACTTCTACCACGAGACTTAAAGTCCATCGCGATAAGAGGATATCTTTGGAACGGTGTACTACTTGTGACTGAAGGAGAACTGGAATTCCAGTTGAAATCTGCTCATGTTGTGGCTAAGCCCGATGGTGTACTCGAAGTAAACGAAGGTGGAAATAGATTCGTAAAGAATGTTCCAGACGGAGCGGTTTCTCAGTTAGAGCCAAAAGACTCTGAATCTTCTGAAGAAGAACCTGTAGAGGAAGAACTTGAAGAAGAAGAGAAACCTGAAGAAGAGCAGAAAGACGAAGAGGAGCCCGAAGAGGAAGAATCTGACGAGAAGGAGGAAGAATAAAGATGCCACCAATCTCAGCAGATAAAGTTACTCCGTATACCATTAAGTCGTATTTTAAAGACGACGCAGGTTCGGACATAGACATAAAGGCTTCTAATGGTGTCTTAGGATTTATTATCGTTGGTGAGGCAGCAGCAGGTACTGTTACTCTCAAAGACGATACCAACACAATCTGTATAATAGACACTGGAACTCTAGGCTCATATCCAATCTTTACTAAGTTTGATACAAGCTTGGTATTAACAAAGGTTGGAGACGCATCAGTTACAATAACATACAACTAGGAGGAGAAAAAAAATGGCAGCACCAACTGTTAAATGGTACTTAAATACCGCAACCGAAGGATCTCCTACATGGACGGAGGTCTCGGCAACAGACGCATATTACTTTGCTGGTCCTGATACTACTGGTTCAAGTCTTGACCCGGTACAGGCACCAACAAGCGGTACAAAGTTTCCTGAAGAGTTTTGGAAAGCTCAAAGTGCAGCGTATGCATCAGGAGTACAATGTACAAACTACGAACAGGATATAACATCAGCTGTTAATACAAACATTGTAGCAGTTCAGTTCGATGATAATCCTACAAGTACTGCTCCAGAGTTAACCGCATGGGATGATAACACAAGGTCATCAGTAGCTAAAGAAGTATTTGTTGGAACAACAAACTTCCCATACTGCATGTTAAGAGGAGTTATTACGTCAAGTAATGTTCTTCCAGCAGCAGGTGCAGGCACTCTACCAGGAGCATGGGGTTCACAAACAGGAGCCACTGCAACATATACGCTTGAGGGAGATACTTCAAAGCAGACAGCAGGTAGTGCAATAGACGCAGGGAAACAGTTTAGGTTTGTAACCACATTGTTTTTCCCAGACGATATAAGTGCAGGTACAACAGGACATGACCCTATCTACAGTGTAACTTATACGTACACATAATTGCCATAATAGTTTGCTTGGGGAGACATATGTTCTCCCCTTGTAAATTTTTTGGAGGACAAAATGCCAAGTCAAGATTTTACAAACTACACAGCAGATATCAAAGAAAAGAACGGAAACAAAGAATATAATGTTCACATAGTTGTCACGAATGCAGCTGGTGCATGTAATGTGACAAAAACAAATGTTGAAAATCCTGAGGATGTTATAGAGTTAGTATCAGACATCGATGGAATGGGGCTAAGAGAAGATCTTTTAATAGCTCCTTAAGACCACGAGAGAGACAACGCAGGGGTTAAATCCTGCCAGTAACAATATATATCCCCTGGGGATAATAAGGGCTTACCGGTATCGCGTAGCCCTCTAGGAGGACAATACAATGGGATGGATAGCTCACTACCAAGACGGAAAAACATTAGCAGAATCACAAGGATTAGACTGGAAAGATATACCTAAATCTGGTATTACTTCTCTTCAACTTAGTCATAAAGGCATTACTCATACTCTAGGGATTCCGGCAGGAACTAGAGGAGTATTTCAACAAAAGATTGGAATAACATTCATGGGTGCTACTCAATACGACGATCCATTAGTTGCAAGACAGATCGGTGCTGTCGTTAACAACGACGGAGACTGTATCATTCTAGAGATAAAAGAAAAGACAGGAGATAGCAAGGTTTTTGTTGATAATATAAAAAGAATGAAGATGAACATGAAGTTGCATGGAATAAATCTGGAGGTTAAGCATGAGTCTTCCTAGTGCAAATTATAAGAGAAGTATAGGATTCGACTATCCTAATGCTGGAGAACAACAAGATTATGATATAGATGAAAATTTAGTTCTCTATCTTAAACTTGATGAACCATCAGGAACTCCTACAGATAGTTCAATATACAGTCATACGTGTGGGGTAACGGGAACAAGTATAGTCACAGGAAAAATAAATAACGGTAGAGAATTCTCAGGATCGACACATAAAATAGTTGTATCAAATGATACAGTATTACAGCCAAGAGATTTCATTACATTGGAATGCTGGTGTAAGCCAGATGTAGCTTCTGGATATTTAATTGAAAAGGGAAGTTCGTATAGATTGGCTATTAATGGAAGCGGACAGCCTTACTTTAGTATTTGGGATGGAACATCTACTCAAAGGACAGCGACAAGTTCTGTAGCTTTGCCAGTGGGTGTTTGGTCACACGTTGCAGGAACATATGACGGCAAGTATGTGAGAATCTTTGTTAATGGGGTAGAGCAAAATAAACTTTCTCAGGTTGGCACTATAAGGGCTGTTTCAACTAATATAAGGATAGGACAAGACGGTGGAAATTCTAATAACTTTGATGGTGTTCTGGATGAGTGTAAGGTTTATAGAAAAGCTAAAAGAAGTTTCTTTCCATTAAGGTTTAATAATTATCCTATAACTGTGCCACTGACGGATGATAGTACGACGAGCGGAGATTATCAATTTTATGATGACTGCGAAACAGGTAGTGCAAGTGATAACTGGAACTTTGAAAGCGGTAGTGGTAGTTTTTCATACAGTACAGATTATAGTAAGAATGGAACACAATCTTTAAAAGTTGTACCTTCCACAAGTCCGTATGTAATCAAGAGTGATTCATTTACGCAACCAAGTGCAAGGGGTTGCATTAAAATGTGGTTCTTTGACGAGAATCCTACCGACAGTGAATACAAATTAGCTGATGTAAGAACAGGTTCAAGCCAGATTAATGTGTTGCTTGGGATTAAGAACTCAACAAGTGTGACTCATTATGTGTATTATAACAGTGGTTGGCAGACAACTGGTATGAAAAGAAAATACGGCTGGAGGTTGTTTGAGTTTAAATGGTTAGGAGGAACGTCTTGGGAATATTACATAGACGGAAAATACGTGGGAAGTGCTACAGCTACAGGTTCTTCTTGGGACACTTTATTCTTCTTAGGATATAATGGAGATACTATGTATATAGACGACATTAAAGTAAGTAATGGGTTATATGCTCCGCAGGAAAAGATAAGCAGTAACCAGAGAGACGATGGATACGACTGTAGGATTGTAGGATACGGGTCAAGCTGGACTGAAGGCGATTATGATTTGATGGAAGGGAGTAAAGACGTCGCTGATTCTACAGCTTTGTCAACAAGAGGTTGGAGTTATGTGCTATATGCAAACGGCACACCAGCTTATAGTTCTGATAAAGGAAATGAAATTCATAAATATGTTAAGATGGCAACAACCAACACAAATGGTATTGCTATGGTAAATAGTTTCACAGGACAAACAGGAACAGTAGAATATAAGTTTTACGATTATGCAAACCTTGCTTCAACAGAACAGTTTTATTATTTGTATGTAGCAAGTAGTGGGACAGCTATTGCGCGACTAGGAATTCAAGGCAGAACATCAATACTTAATTATTGTTATAGAACAAGTAGTGGAAGTTGGACTGATACTGGAATTAAAAGAACTAAAGGGATGCACACAATTAAGTATGTTCATACTGGGACATCGATGTATGTTTATTTAGATAATAAGTTTGTGTATAAAGAAAGTATGGGTTCATATCCAACTTTTAATGAATTAAGATTTTATTATGCAGGTGCAATATTGCCTGGAACTGATACTTATTGGACAGTTAGAGTTTGTGATGATGTTAATGGAATGTTGCCAATAGCACAAGAAGAGATACCAAGTCAGCTTGTTTATCAAGATGCAGAATTTTTTGATAATGCAGAAGGTGAAATAAATGACATCACTATAATTGGAAAGAACGGATGGACATCAGTAGCAGGAAGTAATACTTATAGAGTTTATAATAATGACACTTGTTATTCTGGAACAAAGAGTATAAAGTTAGACAGTACAACACCATCAGCACAACAATCAGCAAGAAAAACAGTATCAAGTAACAAAGTTGTTTTAAAGTTTTACGACGACGACGCTTCAAGTAAGTATGCTTCAGCTTGGGTATCTACTCAAAGTAAAGGACTCGGTGTAGATACAGGAACAGACGGAGACAATTATTGTTATTATGATGGCGGTTGGGTAGCAACAAGTGTAGCAAGGACAGACGGCTGGCACGAGTTTAAGTTTGTTTGTGATGGCACAGATACAAAAGGATACATAGATGGAACACTTGTAAGAACATTTAGTGGTGTGTCTTCTTTGACAAATTTTGATATACTTGATGGAGATACAGGGAAATTTGGAACAAGTTATTGGGACGAGATTAGAGTTTATGACGGAGACGATAAGCCTACAGGATTAATGTTCTTAGGAGAGAACACATACCAGAAGGTCTTAACTATGGAGAATGATGAATTCACACAAGCTCTTTGGAAGTTTGAGAACGACTGGACAGATGATAGTGACAACGGATATGACTTGACAAATAATGGAGGAAGCTTTAGTGGAACAAGTAGGGTAGGAAGCTACTCAGCAAGTTTCGGAGCAGGAGACTATGCGACAGCTTCTAGCCTTAATATATTTAATTCGTCACAAGAGCAAGGAAGTGTTGAAGCAGTATTCCAAACAGGAAGCAACATAACCGCCGAACAGTGGATTTATTCTATAAGAGAATTATCTCCTGCAATCAAGGCTATTCGTATGTACGTGACTGGTGGGATTTTACAAGTTAATATTTATAACAGTAGCAATAAAACGGTTGAAACCCCAAGCGGATTCTTGGCAATAGATACGTGGTATTTTGCTACGTTCAACTGGCACAAGGGAGCAGATGGTAACTATATCTATGAACTTCACGTTAATGGTGTTTTGATGGATAAAGAATCGGCAGGTGTAGGAATACCTGACCCTGCTTCTACATACCTTTGGATTGGTAACAACAACGAGAATTCAAGTACTCAATACTTTAGGGGGCTAATAGATGAGATTAGAATAAGTAACGTTGTAAGAAGACCAATGGGATTTGATAATACATACGAATTATACTATGGAAGTTTAACAACTCCTGCGAAATACAATTGTCCATATGAATTAACTTGGAGCACTGGAGCAACACAGCTTACTGTCGAGACTCCAATTCATAAAGCAGTTTTAGGAGACGGAGGAGCAGTAGAGGGTTATTTCTTTAAGGGGGGGAGTGATTGGCTTAACTATCTTGCAGGATCTATGTTGTGGAATGTTGCAGATTCAGGAACGACATACTTTTCTTCAAATGCCGCAGTATCAGGACTTCAAGGATTAAAAGTTGATTCTGGGGCAATCATGCTTGGTGTAAGGCATGATAATGGAAGCCATAGTATGTGGCATAATCTTTATGGAGGAAATTCATTCATAGACGGAGAGTATAAACTTGTTACAACAAATGAACATAGGATTGCGTTTTTAGGCTCAGGAAGTTTAGCAGGAGATTCTGGACAACACTATTCGTGGCATGGAGAAAGTACTGCAGAGGTATCAAGTAATACATATTACACAGACTCTAGAGGATTTGTTGGAGGAAGAAGCAATAGTGGAAATCAATATGTTTCACAACTTGTTAATGAAGAAGATGAGAATAATCTCGATCAAGGAAGAATAGAACCAGCTTCTGCAAACTGGAGCGCAGGTAATCCATTACTTTCAGGAACATCTGGAGATAATTATAATACAAAAACTTCAATGTACAAATTTAGAATAGGAGTATCCGATGGCTACATTTAATAATACATTTAATGAAGGACAAAGATCTTCTGAAGATGAGTACCAAAAATTCATTGGGACAGAATCATCTCAAGGATCTGAACAGCCATTATCTACAAGTGGAACATCGGGAAGAGGAGTTAAATTCACAGCAGCAATAGTTGTTGACGATGGAAGACTAGTGATTACACAAGCTGAAGTTTTTGGACATAGTGACAGAACAATTAAAGTTGAAGCTGAAGTATTCGGAGTCTCTGACAGAGGAGTTAAATTTAATGCAGCAGCAAGAGGATTCAGTGATAGGTCTGTTAAGATAGAGCCAGAAGTTTTTGGTCATTCAGATAGAAATTTAAAATTCATAGCAGAACAGCCAGAAGATATAGATAGACCAGTTAAGTTTGAAGCAGAGCAGATAGACTTTTCAGATAGAGGATTAAAATTTGAGGCTAGGCAGACTGGATACACAGATAGGTCTGTTATCTTTGATGCAGAGATATTAACAACTTCTGGTAGAGATCTTAAATTTGAAGCAGAACAGAATGGTGTAACTAATAGGGGTATTATCTTCCTAGCTGAAGTAGAACATCTCGATGATAAACCAATTAAGTTTGAAGCTGAGATAAAATCATTCAGTGACAGGTCTGTTAAAACAGAAGCAGAGATAGTTGCACATTCAGGAAGAGGAGTTAAATTTGATGCATATCTCGAACGATATAGAGACAGACTTGTTAAGTTTACAGCAGAAAGAGTTGATTATTCAAACAGAGGAGTTAAGTTTGAAGCAGAACAACCAGATGATGATCATAGAGAACTAAAGTTCGAAGCAGAGGTATTCGGGTTCTCGGAAAGGACTGTTAAGTTTGAAGCAGAACAAAATGGGTATTCAGATAGAACAGTCAAGGTAGACGCAGAGATAAAAACTTACTCAGACAGAGGAGTTAAGTTCACTGTTCAGGCTCCATCTCCAGCAGGAGCTACAATGAACAATACAATAGATGAGAAGCCAACACTTCTCACAACTACAATTACATGAGGTGAATAAAAATGGGAGTAATGGTAAGATGGCAAAAGCCAGAAGAAAATTCGTCTTGGACCAATGTTGTCATTATGAGAGCTACTTCTGAGACGGGAGTATACAGTGATGCTAAGACATTAGGAATAGCTTTCACGGAATGGTTTGATGAAGACGGAAGTGATGACTATTGGTATAAGATAAGATTCAAGAATACTGAGACTGGAAAAGACTCTGACCCAAGCGATCCTATGCAAGGCGGTGTGTATCCGTATTATGCTACTCCATCGGACATTTATCACTTTGCTCAATTGACGACAATAGATGAAACTAATAGACCTACTGTAGGAGAAATCCTCACATGGATAAGGGCAGCTCATATAGAGATAACACAAGACACAGATGCTACAGATACAGACTTCCTGTGGTTGTTGACAAATAACTTAGCATCGTCATATGTCATGAGAGCACTTGCTCACAAGGCTTTAGTTCAGGGATACATCTCATTTAATATCGAAGGAGTATCCTTCCAGAAGCCATACAGCGAACTTCAGCAAGAGTCAAGAGCATTCAAGGCTAAGTACAAAGAACTATTACATAAGTTCCAAACAGAAGGAGTAATAACAAAGCCACTCAGGAATGTAGAAAGCCAAACAAGACAAGACATTGTTGATACATTCCATGGGACATCAGACGGATATGACTATCAGGCAGCAGCATATCCAAGTTACAAGAGAAGGAGGCCATACGTATAATGGGAGCTTTATTAGATGGGATGAGAGCAGACATTAACACTATATTTAATGTTGTGAGTTCCACTATACAGGTAAGTCTTCCAACATACGAGAAAGATGCTGCAGGACAAGTTACAGGAATAACTTGGTCTGATGCAGTAACAGAATCAGTTTGGTGCAGAAGACTAAGATTAAGAGACGATGTTGTTCAAGCTGGTTTATTGTCTACAGAAGACCTTAGAATACTAGCACCGTATACGACAACAATAGTTGTTGACGCTAAGGTAACATACAGAGGAGAAGAATACAGAGTAACAGAGATTGAAGCTTCTCCTGATATCGAAGGAGGAGATACCCATAAGGTATTCTTCGCACGAAAGAAGGTTAACTAATGACTCAGGAACTAATAGACGAATTAACTGGAGAACTTGTTAAGGAGATACTCATGACTATAGCTATGGAAATAGAAAGACGTGCAGTTGAGAATCTAAGAGAGCATAAGGTTATGGGAACAGGTATATCAGTTAGATTCACTACAGATGTAACTAATATAGAGAACGGAGAGATTTCAGTTTCTGTTGACAGTGATACCGCAGAGAACGGAATGGATATAGCCGTCTTCCTTAACTTCGGAACAGGAATATACGGAGAGAGGAGACAGTTCATAACAGCCAATCATAAGACAAAGAAAGGAGAACCAGGATACATGAGATTTAGACCAGGCTTCGGCGGAGGATCATCCGGGCAAGGTCCAATACCTGGAAACAAATCATTCAAGAAAGATGGGTTTGTCTTCACACAGAAAAGTCGAGGTATGAAGCCAACGTTCTTCTTCACCAAAGCCGTAGAAGATACTCTTGCACAAAAGAACAGAATAATAAGAGACGTATTATCTAGCTATGGCATAGGAGGTGCAGCATGACAGACGGAGTATACGATAGGGAGTGGGATATACTCATTCACATGAGGAACAATCTAACAGACCCAGAGGCTAGAGGAACTGATACAACAGATACGTTCACAGGAGATGGAATAGAGACTAATTTTGTCTTGACGAATACTTTAGTTAAGAATGTTAGTGAGGTAAGGGTAGGTGCCACCACTTATTATAGGGGTTATGATTATCTCGTGACATACGGGGAAGGGACAGGGACAACTACAGTTACATTCCTCGTAGCACCTACTGGTAGCATAGAAGTAGACTATCATTACGGTACAACATTCATAGCCATGGAAGTAGCAAGACAAGACTCAGGTATGCCACGGTGTATACTTATGCAGATAACCGCCAATGAAGAATTCCTTGGGCTTGGAGAAGACCATGGAAGCGGGAAGAAGGCAAGTGTATTACTTCTTGTCCATAGGTTTGAGGTAAGAGGAGAATACGCAGGGCAGGTCAAGTCAATTGTCAATCAAGCATGGAATATAGTCAGCGGTATGAGACATGAAAGGATATATCATCTTAGAATGATTCAAGCAGCAGACTTAACTAATTTCGATTACGATCCTGAGCTGAAGTTATACAAACAACAGTTCACGATAAGATCCGAATGGATACACATATTCAAAGACTAGGGAGGTCAATGAAAAATGCCAACATACAAAGGCTTTTTAACAAAGCCAGCATACGTTGTCGAAACTTCATACGCAAGTGGAGGCACACCAGACACAGCGATAGGAGGAAAAGTCCTAAGCATTAATCCTACTCTGTCGAATAACTTCTTCAGAGAACAAGGACTAGGCGAAGGAAGAAACCAGACCACAACACTGTGGGGTCCATTTGATTGCGGACTGTCAATGGAGTGGGAAGTAGGAGACTTCTCGTTTCTGCAATTCTTTGTAGGACCACAGAGTGGTGCAGGCACAGCAGGAGACCCATATGTATTGACTGAAGCAGACAATATAGGTTATGGTGCAAGCGATATAGCATCATTCGCATTAGGAGTTTCCGCAAATGATGGAAGCGGAACTGATGACTATGACTTATATAAAGGTTGCTGCATAAACACAGTGGGACTTACTGGAGCCGTAGGTGACATACTTAAATGCTCTAATGATATAGTTGCTAAGATTGTCACGTCTTCTCAAACAGGACACGATATAGCAGGAAGCTCTCTTGCTCCTTGGGTATTCTTCCAGGGTGAGTTTAAATGGAATTCAGCTGTTGTAGGGCAGGTTCAATCCTTTGCACTAGCAGCAGCTCAGAATCTGTTTATATACAGATCACTCGGAGATAGAACAATTGAAAAGCCTGAGACTGGAGTAAGAAGATACAACTGGACATTAGTCTTGAAGATGACGGACACAGTTGCAACAACACTCAGAGATCATTTCTATGGTCAAGCTGATGAACCATACAACTCTGCAGCAGCTCCAAGCCCAACAGAATATGGATTGGAACTGAACTTTGGAAGTGACTCTATTTCCGGAAGTAGGTATGGTCAAGTTCTATTGGATGATAACGCAATAGACAGTATGAGTAAACCTGTTGATCTTGGTGGAGGTATCGTAGAAGTTACTTTCACAGGGTTCGCAAGGACTGCCACGGGTAACACACCATTTAAATGGTGGACAGTTGCATAAGACTGAGACATTAATTTGTCTCGTCATTTAAACACCAGGGAGGTGTACAAATGACTGTGAAGAAAGAAACTAAAGTGAAGCTTCCAATAAATGGAGGCGAAGTACATTTAAGGAGACCCGATGCAGGTCCAAGAAACGACGCATTAATAGAGGCTGAAGGTCCAAACGGACTTAAGCTAACTAAATTCTTTGTCGAGCTATTGCCAAATGCAATAGTTAGTCATCCATTTCCGAAAGAGATGGTTAATGGCAAAGAGAAGCCTCTAAAAGATATCCTGCGAAAAACAGAATGGGAAGACTATGATGCTATGGTAGATGGATTGAAAGAGATAGTCCCAAACCCCGACCAGCAGGAGGATGATATAAAAAAGTCCGAGAGTTCGTCAGAACCAAAAAGCTCCCAAGAGACGCAAGAATCCGAGACAAAGTCATCAAGTGGCTCTTCGCCACAGACTTCGGGTTCACCCCCCGTCAAGTAGAGGATATGGATTCAGACGACTACGACTTTTTCCTCAATATAAGTATGGCAAAAGGTGAATACAAAGATACCCATGACATGCTTGGGGAAGCTATGAGAAAAGCGAAAGGAGGAAGATAATGGCAATCAAGGGAACAGTTACAGTTGATCGAGGAAAGATTTCAAGAGGACTCGCTGCATTACAAGGTAGTGGTGGAGCAGGTACAGGAGCTGTATCTGCTAATACCGTTAATGTAAGTGGGAAGACTATAAATCTTAGTGGTGGATTAGCTGGAGCTGCACCTGGAGGGTCAGGCTCTCCATCCGGCGGTGGCGGACTAGGTGGACTTTTCGGTGCCGCCGGAAAAGGAGGAGCTGGAGGTGGAGCAGCAGGAGCAGCTGGAGGTATAGCTGCAATTGCTGCTGGAGTAGCAGGTGGAATAGCTGCAGTAGGATTCATAAAAGCAGGATTCGATAAGTTAGTTGCAGCAACTCCAAGATTACAAGCAGAGATGAATAGATTTAACAAGGGTCTTAAGTTATGGTTGAGACCTCTTGGTGAAATTCTGGCTAATACTCTTAGACCTTATACTAGAGCATGGCTTAAGAATGCAGTAGGGTTTTACAAATGGTGGAGAGAGAATAAAGATAAAGTTGGAGCTGCATATGATGTTATGAAGACATTCACATTCTCAGGATTCGTACAGGCTATCAAAGAAGGACTAGCTGGAATCTTTGGTATTGGTGAAGGAGAATCTATCTGGTTCAAATTAGGAGATACAATCAAAGATAAAATCTTTGGAGAAGACTTTAGTCTAACAGAATTAATAAAGGAATGGTTCGGAGGAAAGCCACAAGATGAAGAAAAGACATGGGAAGAATTTCACGAAGATCCAAAGATAAGTAGAGGAACAGTAGCAAAGAATGCTCTTAAGAATATGTGGGAAAAGATTAAAGATTCTGTATCAACCTGGTGGAGCGAAGACCAAGAGAAGGTAGCGGAAGCAAGAGCAAAGACAAGAGAATACTGGGAGAAGACAAAAGAAACAGTAGGAGAATGGTGGGACACAACTGGTGATTATCTATCAGAAGTCTGGTCTGGAATTGCAGAAAAGATGTCTGGATTTGGAGAATGGTTCTGGGAGAAGCTGAAGACAGTTTGGAATTATACAAAAGACTTTGGTAAATGGATATGGAAGAAGATGAAATCATTATGGAACTACTCTAAAGACTTTGGAGTTTTCATCTGGGATAAACTTAAGTCTATCTGGACTTGGACATATGACTTCCCGGCATTAGTTTGGGGATGGTTAAAATCAACACTTAGAAGCTTGGTTGGAAGAGGTGGAGATGATGAAGAAGACCAAGGAAGTAAAAAGATATCTGAAGATAGTCCAAGAGAAATGGCTATAGGTGGACCAATAAGAAAGACTGGTGCAGTTATGGCACACGCAGGAGAACATATATTAACTGCAGCAGATGTGAAAGATATGAAGTCAACAAGAGCACCTATAAACTTTTCACCTACAATTAATATTGTCAATCCAGTTATGGATACTGCTAGAGGACTAGAAGAACAAGCAGAGGAATTCGGAAGATTAAGTGAAAGAGAATTAAGAAGGAGGTGTTCATATTGAGCTTTACTATAACACTTAATGGAGAAAACATTGGAACTGTTACTGGGTGGAGGAATAAGAAAGGAGCTAACATCGTTCCTATAGAAACTCCTGGAGCAGACTCAGATGAGACAGAAATGGTAGATATGCTTGGAACAATAAAGTTCTTAGAAGTCTCAGGAGTAATAACAGGAACTTTCGATTCCATACAAGAAAAGATATTTGATATCGAAGCATTGATAGACGGAGATCAGGAAACGACCTATGAGTTAGTTAGTAACTTTGTAGTTAACAATACTGACTATGGTACAAGTGCAGCAACCAAAACACTTCACGTTAAAGTTGTTGATTTTGATGGCGACTGGGAAGCTCCAGGATTCAATAGATATAATTACAGGCTAAAGGTCATCACCGGGAAACAAGAAGTCTAATGGGAATTATGAAGACAGAAGTCAGGATTAATGGATCGGTTGTTACATCTTATCTAGCTAAGCCCCGAGGGTCAGACGCTTGGAAAGTTGAAGATGATTCAGATAATGCCGTATCCATAGCTGACGTTTCTTTCAAACCAAATATCTTTAGTATTCTTCCAATTGAGACTGGTTCTGTTATAACAATCAAGAGAGGATTTGTTACAGCTACAGATGAGTTTGTATTTGAAGGAGAGATAGATGATTGGTCCTCACATAGAACTGTAGTAACATTTAAGTGTAAGGATAAATTAGTTGAAGCTATCAAGGCTAACATCACATACTCCTATGACATAAATAACGATCCATCTGGTGGCGTAATATCCGAGATTTTCAAAGATATGATAAATGTATGGACTCCATTAGTTGCAGATGACACAAGCGTTACAAGTACTGGAGTAACTAACAAACTTGATAAGTTTATAGCTATGGGTGAAGACGTATATGACAAGGGGTGGCAACTAGCGAATCTCGTTGGATATTTCGTAAGATATAGTCCTGCACTAGGGAAGGTAGAATTTAGACCTAAAGGCGAGAATGTCTATCCAGATACACTTACTGTCGGAGACCAGATAACAATTGTTCCTAAGTGGAGAAAGAATGCACAACAGCTTGTCAACAAGATAACAGTTAATGGTGCTACTCAGTATGACAAGATAGTAGAATCATTTGCCGGACCAGGAACAGAATTTGATCTTGCAAAGACACCAGAAGATACAGAGGTTAGAATTGGAGGACAGACAGGAACGTTATTAACTAGGGGTATAGCCGGGTCGACTAGTACTTATGATTACTCTGTAGACAGAGATACAAAGAAGCTTACATTCACATCATCAAGGTCTAACATTTGGATAAGGTATGGAGCTCAGGTTCCGATTCCTGTTGTTGTTCAAGATGACGATTCAATTGATACTTATGGTGGACCAGACAAGACTCCAAATGAAAAAGAGATAAATGTTACAGATGCAAGAACAGTTGCTGACGCTCAGATATATGCCATTCAGTATATAGAATTATATAAAGAGCCGTTCAGGTCTACATCATTTCCATTATCAAATGCACAACTTGCAATACAACCTATTGCTCCAGGTGATATGGTTCATATTGTTGATAACAAGAACAGTGAGACTATAAATGATAACTTTGTTGTTCATAAAGTTGTTAAGACTTATCCTCATAAGAATGATAAGATTTTCATCGGAGAAGAAGATTGGAAGACAGAACAATGGCAATTCAATGTTGAAAGAAACATTAAGAAGCTTCTTAAGGAGCAAGCAGAGAACCAAGATCTTGTTCAGCAGACAAAAACACTCAATCATAGATATGGTAAAAAAAGACAAAGAATTCAAGCTATTGGAAATGCAATTAATGATAGCTTCATAGCTGATAATCCAAATCCTGCAAACTCAGGAGCAGATGTAGTCAAAGCCGGAAATAGAAGAGGCGGAGACGTAACAATAATTGATACAACATACTAGGAGGAATCATAATGGCAAACGGAGGAGAATTTACAAACCAAGGAGTAAACGTAGAACTGAATAGATCGTCTATGGCAACTCCAGACAAGACCCCACTAGATCAGTTTAAAATAGGTGCAGGAACAACAACTCCGGCTATAACTGATACAGACACTGAGATAGGTGTTCCAATCAATGAAGTTAATGTAGAATTGATTGACCACTGTAATGCAGCAGATTGGACTCAGGGAGGAGCAGGTCTTGCTGAGGCTACAAACACAGTCACATTCAAGGAAGGAAAAGGAGATGTTACATCTCTTGAGATTCCAAAGGATAATAGTGGAACATTGGCAACTTGGGAAAAGACATTGGGTGCAGCACTAGATGGAACTGACAAAGATTTCTTCATGTGGTTCTATATAAAAGACGCTACAACACTAGATAAGTTTGCTACATCGGGTTGTTTAGTTCTTAGGTTTGGAAGTGACAACGCCAATTATTATTCCTTATCGAAGAACAAAAGTGAGCTTATAGATGGTTGGAACCTTATCAAATCCCCAATATCATCTATGTCTACAACGGGCTCTCCGGTTCTTACAGCACTTGACTATCTTCAAATAAGACTAACGACTACTCTTGCAGCTGATACATTTACATCAGATGATGTCATTATGGACTACTGGCATCTAGTAAGTGCTGATGACTATTACAAGTCTATCCTTACAGTTGAGTTCGATGAAGTTAATAAGAGACGAGTCACGAAGTGTTATGTTAACTCATTAGAGGCTAATGGATACCTTATAACAGAAATAGTGACAGCCAATCAAGACTCTCCGGTCCAAATTGGAAGTCATGACGTTCACAACGCTATCTCTAAATCAAGTACAGACGAGATAACATATATAATAACAGACGAGGCAGACAATACTATATAATGGCAGAACTACTAAGATATGGGGAATACACGTACGCGAAGTATCTGAACAATAGGCCCATGAGTGTTAATGGGGTCTGTAACTTCTCTGCTACTTCTCCTCCTAATTCAAACATCTATCATTTCACACTGATGGAGACAGGAGCAAGTAATACTATTAGAGCCGTCTACCTTTGGGTGTATGGTAAACAATTAGGAGAGATAGCTGTAAGGCAACACGCCATATCAAATACAGGAGGTCACACACATAATCCAGGACTAAGCGGACCTCACTCATCTGGGTCAGCTGGAGGGCATGGGCATGGTTCACAAGGATTGGCTACAAGTGTTATTCCACAGTCTGTAAAGATTATCATAGATGGTACGGATCGAACAGCAGCAATAGGAAATCCTAATACTAAGCCAGCAACTATGTGGGACTCAACAGGAAATGACTGGGGTAATAACACAGGAGTAGAATGGGATACTGGCAGACTAGACATTACAGCTTATGTAGACTTGACAGTTCAAGATCACTATATAGAATTCCAGGAGACTGGAGGAAATGGAGGCAAGTTGTTGTTCAACTTGTATTTGGTATAATGGCACTCATAACAACCAACGAAACATATGGCTCAAAGTTCATGAATAATAGGCCACTCAGTATATCAGATGAGGTAGTTATGGATGGGACAGGAACCTCCGAACATACCTTCTACTTTCACATAATGGAAACTGGTGCGTTATGGGATGGAAGTTTCTATGTCAGCTTTAGACAGGTTCTCTTATTCTTGTATGGGTACGCAGGTGGAGGATACCCCGAAGAATCTCACGTGCACCCAAGTGTAGGAAATCATACTCACCCTTGTACTCCATCAGAGTATGCAGCGGGAACCTCTGGAACTAATCCGTCACACGGTCACGGTAATGCTGGTTTAGATCCTACGGTAGTTCCTAAGCATGTTGAGATATGGATTGATGGTACAGAAAGAACATTAGACATAGGCAATCCTAATAGTAAGACTCACTATGATACAGTAGACGGATGGGGAGACGACGGGACTAATGAATGGAGCACAGGAAGACTAGACATCACAGATTATGTAGACCCAACAGTGCAAGATCATTATATCACAATCAAAGAAACAGGAGGAGAAGGCGGTAGAGTTCAATACTGTCTTTACATAACATAATGGCATTGCTTGCAGATAATGAAACAGTATATGCGAAGTTCATGAACAATCGTCCTCTATGTGTTAATGGGATAAGGTTAGTTGGTGATAGTGGGTCAGCAAGCGAGAGAATCTACTTTCACATAATGGACATTAGAACATATACTCCAGCAGACTTCAATAACTATAGGCATGTTTATTTAAGAGTTAGAGGATTAGTATTTGGAAGACCTGGAAACATTACACATGGTCATCCAAGTGTAGGAAATCATACTCATCCAGTCCTTCTAGTTTCTATTGGTACAGGATTCTGTCCTTCTGGAAGTGGTGGAGGACACAGTCATCCTGCAGATGGAATAGCTACAACTGCTGTTCCAAAGAATACAGAGATATGGATAAATGGCACGGATCGAACCACAGACATAGGAGACCCAAACACAATGCCGGAATGGACAGGTTCGGATTGGGGAAGTGACGGAACAACAGAATGGGATACTGGTCTACTGGACATTACCACTTACATTAATAATACAACAGAAGAACAACTAATTGAACTAAAAGAGACTGGCTCCAGCGGAGGGAGACTAAATTATGAGGTGTATATTGTATGAGCTTTAAAGAATTTATCAAAGATATGTTCGATCGAGCATATGGATTCAGTGCACAGATTGGAGAATGTAGAAAGACATCAGAGTATTATCAAGAAAGATATTCTAGTGCTCTTACTCAGATAGATGAACTCAATTCCGAATTGAAGGCATTGCGTAATAAAGAGATTGTTAACAATCATCCAAGGAAGATATACTGGGACAACAGAAAGCCTATGGCAGACATCTTCTATAGAGGAAGACCTTATCCATTATCACCAAGAGAGATGTTAGAGATGGATGTAAGACTCTTTATTACCCCAAGGGATAGGGTAATACAGAATAATGTAAGGAACTATAACCTTCTCGTCAAAGATCCTCTTAAGTGTGACGATGATATGTTGAAGATATACAGATGGCATCAGCAGAAGTACTTTTCATATGCTTATGACGAACAGACATTTAAGATACCAGAGCTTTGGCTTTTCCCATACGAGATGATGGCTAAGAGGAAAGGAGACTGTGAAGATTATACTCATTCACTAATATCTCATATGATAGCAGCCGGAGTTCCATCATGGAGACTTAGGGCAGTTTGTGGTTTGACATGGGAAGACTTTGGTCATTCGACATTTTATCCACTATCTGACGATCTTGTTACTTGGAGACATATGAATTCAACAACACCAATATCTATGATTCCAAGAACCTTTAATGAATTGCCTAAGTCAAATGATTCTAGTGATAAAATTGGAATCAAGGATGTTTGGTTCTCATTCAATGACTATGGGGCTTGGCATACATTTGAAACAGGTGTAGCCGAGAACAGTTTTAAAAAGAACCTAAAGAATGTGAGGATAATACCAAGACGATGAATAAAAAAGAAACAGCCACACTAGCCGCATTTAGACAAGAGTTCAAGGACTATGTCGAATATGATGACAAATGGAAAGAAGGAGCTGATGACCATTTCAAAGCCATCAATGGAAAAGTTCAAAAGCATGAGACATTCATAAACAGATTCAAGGGTGCAGTAGGAGTTATAAGTGCTAGTGGGGTTCTTGGCATTGCCATTACGATTATATTAAAAGTAGGAGGTATAATATGAATTGGAAAACCATACCACAGAAGATAGCCGCGGGATATATTTGGGTCAGAGATAAGAGACTCAAGCTAAGAGAATTTCCTTGGTATAGAACCATGGAGAGGATCTTGAGGGTAGGAGTCATCGCTGGTGTTTGTGTTTTTGTCGCACAGTATTTCGGAGTAGACGTTTCGTTCAAAGTCGCACTTGCAGCAGGAGTGTTCGCTGGAGCAGATAAGATTAAGAATGAGATACAGGAGATATTCCGTAACAAACAGAGCGTAGAAGCATTCTTTCGCGGATATTAAGACACTCTCTAAGCTTGGAGAAGATTAATAAACCACGAAAGGGTATTATTATTGGGAGTTCTAGGCTATGTCTAGAGCACCTCTCCTATCAGGAAGTCGTCAAGCCTTCGGCTTGGCTTCTTCTTTATTTTCTTCTTCTTCGATTCTTTCTAGTATCTCAATGACTCCTTCCTTATGGAGGACTTCGATAAACTCATCGAATGACATCCTAGGGTCATAGTTTTTATTCTCTACCTCATTGATCTGAGCTAGATTTTGTGCCTTATATACTTCGGCTGGCTGTGCAGCTCCTGTCATTCCAACTAGCCGTTCGACCACTTTCCTAGCTGGTAGAATTGCATGTGGGTGCGTTATCCTCTTGCTCACTGGGTCTCGTTCTTCTGTCCGGATTATGCTGTTTGCCCACAGCTTCACCTTCACCTTATATTTAGTCATTTGCGTTCCTCCTAAGCCCTCAGAGATGGCGTATAAGCCACTCTTTAAGTGATGGCCATATTCCCCGCCTAGCAGCGTTTAGCTGCTCGCTGAGGTCCTCTATTTTATCTTTTTGGGTATTCATATCCCCTTTATGTTGGTCCCGCATACGGGCTCTCTCGGCTTCCAGCCTTGATACTGATTTTCTATATGAATCTATTTCTTTTTTCATATCTGAAATCGTAGAAGTGAGCTTCATCTTCTCATGAATCTTATCAGATATCGTCTGATTAAGATTCTCTACTGAAAACTCAAGGTCTTTGATTTTCTTCAGATATTCCGAAGTATCAGTCTCGATATATTTGACTTTCGATTGACGGAGTCTCAATAGTTCCTGGTCTCTTATCTTCAGGTCCTTGTACAGACCTTTTATTTTTTCTTTCAGACGGGAATTGTCAATCTTTAAATCCCTGTTTTGGATTTCCAAATCCTTTGCCTTTCTTTCGGACTCTACTGTTTTGCTTCTGAGGCGACCAATGTCTTCTTGCTTTTCCCTCACTATTTTTATGAGGTCTTCTATCTTCTCTTTGTGCTTCTTGGTTATCTTTCCTCTTTTGCGCTGGTCCTTTGAAAGTTTTTTCTCCAGATCGTCTATCTTGTCTCTGTCCGAACGGTTTACGTCGAATACCAGATCCATGAACTCTTGAGGAGTTACGTCTCCCAAAGTGATTCCGCTTCCTGTCTGTATTACCCTCTCTTCCGACATTGTTTATTTTTCCTTGGAGCTTAATTATGTCTTCCGTACTGAAGACTTTCTTTTCCCTAACTTCTGTCATGACAACTGCTGTCTCGGCTTTCTTATTCTTAAGACAGTTGGTGCAAGCATAGACTTCTTTATCACCAAGAGTAACCTTCTTTCGTCCTGCTTTCTTTCGGACATTATTGCAAACAGTACAGAAGAATTTCTTCTTTCTAACTTTTGCTGGAAGGTCTCCCCATGCCATTTTAATCCTCTACTATTATTCCACTCAGAAGAGGATTTCCCATTTCGCAATTAGGACAACCCTCTAAGAACTTTTCATAATCATTTCCGCACTCGGCGCATTTAATGAGTATCATGTCCTTTAGTTTCTTTTTGAGCGGGCACTGAAGAGGATGTTCTTTGCCTCTGAAGCATTCCTCATAATTAGGACAACGGGAAAGGGGGCGGACGTTGTCCGCCTTTCCGCTTTCTCCGAAGTCTGCAAGCTTTCCCAAATCACATGGGATTTGCCTGAGGTATGCGAACTCACTCTTTGTTAGCTTGTTCGGGTTCATCCGATTTCTTCTCCTCTGGCTTTGCTTCTTCTTTAGCTTCTTCTGGTTTAGCCTCTTCTTTGGAATCATCCTTGAGACTTTCGAGTACCTGAAGCTTTATCTCTTCCGCAAACTTCTTTGCTTGCAACTTATTCATATCTTCCTCAGTTTGTGGAGCAGGTATCTCCCTCTCCTTGAAGTGCTGTTCCTTGAGCTCCATCATCATCTTCTGTTCCTTTTCTATCTCCACGATGGTATCATTTATCTTTTCCTTAGCTCTATCTTGCGCTTCAAGTTGTTTCTTCTGTCCCTCTATCTGGTTGCCGACATTTGCTATGCCAGCTAGGAATTCGTCTGGTGTGAATTCCTGCGTCGTTATAATCTGTCTTAAGATAATGTTTTGCTTACTATCGAAAGACAGCTTCACTTCTGTGTTTTTCTTACTCATCTTCTTTTTACCTCCTTTAAGATGTACAGATTGACAGCCATGTCATCTGTGAACCAAAGAGTTATCTTTTTTCTAATCTTACAGAACTTCTCAGGAACACGTATGACACACTGTCTTTTGTAATCATAGACTTTTCCAATCCAGTCTTCATTCTCACCTTGGATATAGAACTTAAGCAGTCTATCATTCTTCTTAAGTTTGAAGCCCTTAAGTTTACTCTTAGGAAGTGTTATCCTACGAGTTGGGGGCATCTCGTCTATTATCTTCTTGTCTATCATCTTATCCTCATAATCATAATCCCGGAGACGTGGGGACTCAACCCCGCATCGACTTCTGCAAGCCATATGGTCAACGAATCTGACGGCGCCACGGTGTGTCCATCTTAACGCTGTATCGTCTCCGTGCAGGAACCGTTGGGAATCGAACCCAAGCCTGGAATACTAGGAGTGAAGTTAGACTTCACCAATAGCGTCACCAATGCTACCACTGCACTACAGTTCCAAATCAGGAGGGTTCCGAGAGTCGGGTTGAGGAACGAATCCTCGCCTCTTCCCTCAAAAACCTTTCTCCTTATTGTATATAAAAAGAAAAGAAAAAAGATTTATATACTTTTCTCGTTTATGCGTTATGTTTGTTGCAGACTTTGATTGCAATGTCTACAACCTTTTCAAGTTGGTCTTCAAGTTCTTTGAGGTCTGACCCACAAGCTTCTGCTTTGTCAATGTAGACAAATCCTTTTGCCGTCTGTGTCAAAGCTACTTTATATCTGTCTGGGTTTGTATTCTTGAAGACAACTTTCTTCTTATCCTTTCCGTCATTCATTGTGCAGACTCCGCGGCTATATCTATAACCATATCACTTAGCTCAATCTCTGTCAGTTCGTATTTCTTTGCTATCACTGCAATTTCTTTTGTCGCTTCGGCTATTCTCTTCTTCTTTAGATCCCTCAGATCAGACATTATCTTCTGTCCGTTCGTTGGTCTTCCTTTGCGTCTTTTTATTGGCTTTACGTTTTTCTTTCCTTTTGGCATTTTTCAACCTCCGTCTGTTCTTCATCTCAAGCCTCTTTTGTTGAAAAGCATTAAGTCCTTGTTCTATGTCGAAAGGGAATAGGTCAAAGTCTGTTGCTGCCTTATCTATATACTCTTCTCTCCTGGTCCCTCGTTGATATGGAAGTTTGTATGGCTCCCAGTCCTTCTTAATTTTGTCTAGGAGTTTGTTCTCTTTGTAAATATCATATATGACTTGTTTGATAGCTGGTAGGAATACTTTTTCTATGTGCTTCTTATGAGTTTTCATTGTTTCCTATTTTTTCTTCTAGCTCGTGTGCTCGTTTTTGAATTTCAAATCTTTCATTTTTCTTTGACTCTATCTCTTTGTCAATTGCTATGAGTTTTCTCTTGATGTATTTTAATCTTCTTCGATCTGTCTCCTCTGGTGTCGTCTTGTTTATGAAATCTCCGACAAGGTCGTACTTGTCTTTATGGAGTTCTATGAATTTGTCTACTAGTGGTGAATTAGGATTGAGTCCCCATTTCTTCAGGTTGACTCCTGTGACTCTAGGATCTTGCAGCTTCTCAGCCAATGCTTTAACCTTTAAGAACTCTTCGGCTAACTTGACTGTTTCCTTGTTCTTGTTTTTCATCATATCCTCCGTGGCAAGAAAGGGAAGGGGATTAGTTCCCCTTCAATTTCTTTAACATCGCTGACATCATTTCTGTCTGTGATGCTTTTGCACCAAGACCTAGTTCCTTAAGAACTTCGCTCTTAGTTTCCGAGACTGGTCTTCCAAGCTCTGGTAGCCCCAGCTTTTCCCTTGCTGCGTTACTTACTACGCTGTTCTTTGGGTCTTTCTCGGTTACGCCTATAGTCTCAAGTTCAGAGGGAAGGATTGTGACCTTGTATCTCTTCTCCTTGGACTTCTTCTTTTTTTCTTTCTTCTCTTTCTTCTCGTCTCCCATTTTCGTTCCTCCTAATGTGGTTTGCACCTTTGATGATAGGTTCCTGCACCCGGTATCATATATACATCATCGGTGTTATGAATCGGCTTTCCACAACCAGCGCATGATACGTCTGCTAGTGGTACGTCTTTGTAAGGGTTAGGAATTATTGTGAACTGTCCCATTCTTCTGTTCCTCCTTCCTTCTCCTTATTCTTTCTGGTATGACAATCCTCTCGTCACAATTGTCGCAACACCTTCCTTTTTTTACTGGCATGGCATTGTTTCCAGATGTCCAAGTTCCCTTAGGTCCTTTTGGCTGAATCTCATCTCCGCATATACAACATTTCATGTTCAGCCCTCCTCTTTCGCTTCTCTCTTGCTTATTTCGATGTTGATCATAGTTACAGCAAGTGCAAGCTCATCGTCTGTTGCAATTTCGACGTCGTATTTACTTATTCGTCCAATGCGTCCCATTTTTTCGTCCTCCGTGGCTAAGACGAGGGAAGATTACTTCTTCCCTTTCTTTCCTTTCTTCTTACCCTTCTTCTTGTCTCTCTTGGGCTTCTTCTTCTCGTCCTTCTTCGACTTCTTCTTCGTCTTCTTAGACTCCGGTATCTTTACGCCCTTCTTCTTGCACCATCGCTTGATGGCTTTGGGGTTTGGATGTCCCTTGTATTCTTCAGAGACTTCCTCCGGTGTCTTTCCCGCTTGTACTTTTTTGATGACTTCTGATTTGAGGTCATCGTCGTACTTACTTGGGCTTCCGCCTTTCTTTCCCATTTTGTTCTCCTGCCCTTCTTCCCAAAAACATTTGGGGCAATAAAGGGTCTTGGTCTTTTCGTCGTATTTGAGCTTCCCTTCACACTTGAACTCCGTGTAGGAGAGTGGGCAAGGTCCGCCCTTCTTCACTTCTACTGCGATGTTAGTCACCTCCGATCGTCGCGTCCGGTGTTGGTTTACCGGATGCCCATTGTATGTAAATAATATGTAAAAAGGGTTTATATACATATGTCTACTGGAGTAGATAGGTTAATAAGCTTAAATCTGAGCCTATTTGCCATTCTAGAGCCATTTTGCTGTCCTTTTGCCAAAATGGCTCCATTTTGGGCTTATTTTACACTGACTTTGTACCCCAGATTCTCGAAGGCTTTTATCCTCCAGTCTGAATGTTTTCTTATGAAAGGTCCTGAGTCTACGAAGTCATGATAGAAGCAACTTACCTTCTTATCATCCTTCCTCAGGAGCCTTCCTAAGGCTTGAATTGTCTTCACCTCTCCTGCATTCCCCGACGCATTGATTAGTACATCGAGATCGGGAATGTCAATTCCTTCAGAGAATATGGACAAGGTTCCTATAAGCACAAAGTCTTTCTTCTTAAGGAACTTCTCCATAATCAATCTTCTATCTGTCTTATTAACTTTCCCTGTAATGATTTCAACATTTTTTCTTACAATACTTTTCTTTAGGATTTTAGCATGTTCAATTCTCTTGGTGAGAATCAAAATCTTCTTCTTCTTATTCTCATTGGCTATTGCTGTTACATATAAGTTTCTCTTTAGGTTTAAAACAACATTCATCTCATAGTCTTCTGGATATGTCATAACTAAGTCTTCCATAAAGTCTATGGTATGGAAGGTTATTGTCGGCTCCTCAAGATACTCCATTTCAGTTAAATCCCTATTAGTTAACCGGTATATTACCTGTCCAACACATGCCTCGATAAGCATATCATCTCCATCGTCTCTAAATGCTGTTCCTGTTAGCCCTATCCGATATCTAGTGCTTTTGCACATCTTACAAATCTTTGAGTATGTCTTTGCTGCTGCCTTGTGTGTCTCATCTAATATTAATACATTAACTCGTTGAAGATATTGTTTCAATGCCTTCTTTTTCTTATCCAACGTTTGTATTGTTGCAACAGTTATAGGTTCAATCTTCATCTCTCCATCTCCGATTATTCCTACACGAACTCCAAGTTCTTTTTTAAAGACTTTCCTTGTCTGTGTAAGAAGTTCTTTTCTATCGACAATAAAGAGAGTAGATAGTCCTATTTTTCGTATTATCTCGGAGGCTATCAAAGTCTTTCCTCCTCCGGTTGCTATTTCAAGTATTCCAATTTTTTCTTTGAGTGCAGTGTCGACGGCATTCTTTTGATAGGGTCTAAGTGTTTTAGTTAATAGTTTAGTTGGTAAATCTATATCTGCGGACAGACCCCTATTTCCATATCGCTGTATTTCTATATCTGCCTTTGAATCATATTCTTTTATGGAATCTATTGCCCTTGCTAACATTCCAACTTGAAAGCATCTAGTAGCCTTACTAAAGAGCTTAACCCTACCATCCCAGGATCTACCAAACCTTCTTTTAATGGCTCTCTGCATGAAGAAGGCATTCTTCTTCTTATAGGAAAGACCATTGTCTAAAGCATCCATGATAGACGTATCTCTGGGGGAATCTAATTGACATAGATTACCATTGAGCAACTTAATTCTGTATTTCATCATAAACTCCTTTTGAATATTTTATTCTTTTCGGATTCTTATGTCTCATCTTAAGAAATTGTAGAAATGACTTCTTCTTGAATAGAGATGGTTGATTGCACCAAGCTGCTATGTCTTTAAAGAAAAAGTCATACTCAGATTTGTAACAAGCTTTGTCTCTCATGATATAAGGAAGAATTTTATTTTCTCTACAGAAATTAATTCTAAACATTATATCTTTCTTGAGACTCATTCTCGGATGACAGTATAAGAAGAATTTTATTTTCCAATCTCCAAGATATTTTCTCAGAATCTTTAGCTTCCTTTTTATCATCTTTAGGTCTTTGATATTATCAAAAGCAAAGATGTAAGACATGTCATATCTTAACTCAGAAAGTAATTTAGCTTTCTCATTATCTATAAACGCAATGTCTAATCCTTGTATGAACCGGCATTTGATTTTCTTATCAATCAGTTCTCTCAAGACGTCATTACATTTTGAATAGGCAAGTATATTATTATCTAAGAAATATACTTTCTCATGCTTCTGTATGTCTTCAATCTTTCTATATCTTTTCAATCGTCCTTCTTTCTGTCTTACTATACAGAAGTCACAATTCTTAACACATCCTCTTGTTATGAATCCATAGGATATGTCATTGTCTGGATATAGAGAATAGTCTTCGGCTATTGCATCAATTCGTTTTGGGAGTTTGGACTTGATATTATACCCTGCTCCACCAAATCTAACTTGACCCTTAGCATTAATTACTTTTACAGAATTGCGGTTGTTGTCAAATACAATAGAGACAAAGACTTTCCTGTATCCTTTAGCATCAACAATTATTGGATTCTTGGTATCTTTGTAAAAGGATAAACCTAGCTTCATGAAGTCTATTTTATATCCATGCTTCTTCCAATATGTCGATAACTTCATCAATGCTATGTTCGGTATCTTTGAATCGGCATCAACTAACAATATTTTTTTCATTTTTCTTTTTCTTTTACTAATGGAACAACTGGGTCAATCTGAACATTGACATATCTTCCTTCTCTTTTCTTATATGCAAGAAATGGTTTGACGTTGTATTTTTTCTGCATCTCAAGAAGGTATTCTCTTTCTCTTCTTGAAAAATATTTAGCCTTAACCTTGCATTCTATAAAATGAACTTCACCAGTCTTTGGGGCTATTGCTACTATGTCTGGAAAGATAGACGCTGCTTGTCTTACACAAAAGAATCCCTGTGCTTCTAATACTTTTCTAGTCTTTCTTTCAAATACTATTCCCTTTCGCTTAGGATTCTTCAGTCTTCTTTTTTTCTTTTCCATTTGGTATCCACTCCTCCAGATGTCTATTCATACCTGGTGTCTTCTCTTTCACTTTAACTACAAATTTGTCTTTCTTCATTATGCATATAGTTTGTCCTTGTGTTTACATTTCTTCTTCTTAGGACATCTCCCTTCATTTCTCATTGCGATACAAGAAGGGAAGAACAGTTCAGATCTTCTAAATAAATACTTAACTTGTTCTTCTTCATAGACACAATGGTTGAATTTTGCTTTAGTCAAAAATTTCTGTAGGATCTCCACTACTTCGCTTTGTATATATCCGCTATCTCTGAGATATGATATTATGAGATATCTTTCACGCCACCCGGGATTTCCACGAGCAAGAAGTGAAGAGATACAAAGAGGTAGGCTCTTTAGAACCTCATCCCCTTTGATCTTTATCTTCAGCTTCTTTTCGACTTCTGGAAATTCGAGTCTGTCCCCTCTTTCCCCAGTGTCATATTTGGATATGTCAAAAAAGTCATTCCCATAAAAATAGAATTGGAAGTGTTGCTTGGAAGCTTTCTTTTTTATGAATGCTTCTCCTTCCTTTAAGTCTTCTTCTGAGATTGGTATACAGTATCTCTTTCTCTTCTTATTCCATGTGTTTGGGACTCTTGAGATTCTTTTAATGTCTCCTCTCACATGCTCGTCAAGATTAAGTCCAAGCATCTTGCAAAAGAAGTCTTGGGATTTTCTTAATGCTGACTTGGGGTTCTTTAGTTTCTTTCCTTTCTTTGTAAATATGTAGAAGTGATAACCTCCTCCGCTGAAAACCATTGTGTGATTAATATTCTTTGACTTACAATAATCATGAAGCTTACAGACATCAAAGAAAGCTGACGCTTCATCAAAGTCAAAGTATATCATATGAATGTTAAACTTTCGGAATCTTGTGTCTTCTCCATAATCTCTATCTTTCCCACAAGAGTATAAGGAGAAGTAGACATTCTTTATCTTATTATACTTGTTTACCATAGTATATAGAAACTTTCTGCTTCCACAATATACTCTCCGTGGAAATCCAAGTTCTATTGGTAATTTTGGGATTAGCTTCTTCATGTTGAAAACT
>Ga0180431_10000659_pt1 | contig 49355 bp, 58 predicted proteins | sample SS_ome_11_FD_132459 | JGI IMG/M metagenome (GOLD analysis project Ga0180431, IMG submission 132459) | Hypersaline lake sediment archaeal communities from the Salton Sea, California, USA - SS_1_MS_1 metaG | ecosystem: Environmental > Aquatic > Non-marine Saline and Alkaline > Hypersaline >... | reverse complement strand
TGACGACGATGACGACGATGACGAGGTCGATGATCTTCTAGCACAACTTGAAGACAACGACTAAAACTCTCCCACGCCATATGGGGGCGGGTTAAATACCCGCCCCCTTTCTATACTATGTCAAATGATGCGCCAAAACCGATACTTCTAGTAGATGGTCGCAACCTAATGTATAGGGCCATCTTCGCTAATAAAAACGGCAAGGGTTATAGCAAAGCCCATCATTTTGTTGTGATGCTGCGGTTCATGTGGGGTTGGCTGGACAAGTTTCAGCCATGCGCTGTCAATGTTTTTTGGGACGCACCCAGGAAGTCGGTATGGCGTAGGAAGGTCTTTCCAGGATACAAAAACCGCGATGGTAAAAAGTATCGCGACGACATAAAAGACGACCTTATAATCACGCAGGCTGCCGCACGTGCCATATTCGCACATATGGGCGTCCGGCAGTATAAGAAAAAGGGGATGGAGGCTGACGACCTCATCTATTCAGCCTGTAGGGTGCTGTCTCCCAGTCCCATTATTATCTGTTCCTCTGACAAGGATTATGAGCAGATAGTGTTCAGAATGACGAATGTGCGTCATTACGATCCGATGAAGGAGAAGTTCACCGGAGCACCAGATTACGACCCGGCATTAGCTAAGGCTCTGGCTGGTGATACGTCTGATACGATAGATGGGTATGAAGGAATAGGTCCAGTTAAGAGTGGGAAGCTTGCTAGGTCTGTTACGGATCTTGAGGAATTTCTTGAGGCGCGTGGTAAGGAGCCATATATTAGGAATAGGTTACTTGTCGATATGGCCTTGTGTCCTTACCTGTTGAAGAACGATTTGTATGTCCGTAAGGTGTTGGCCTCGCATACATCGTTCGATAAGAAGGTGATTATGGCCGAGGGCAAGAAACACAGAGTTGGTGGGCTTGCGTCTGAGTTTTCGAGAATAGTTGGTCCATTCAAACTATTACTGGAGAATGATCAAAAATAATATAACTTTATCTCCGGAGATAAGAAATGGCCAAGAACATTCACGTTGCTCACATCGGTCGTAAACAAATTGACTCCCTTGGAGGGGTTGTCGACAAGGAAGAAGCGTCGATAAAGCAGATGTTGCATACCACTGGCGAGGACAGAGTATTGGAGGATGACACAATACCTAGCACGGCTGGTAATCCGACCGTTAAAGATTACCTCATTGCAGAGGCAGCCGCCGATTACGTCCTCAAGTACATCGACCAGAACATGATCGTAACTTACGAAGAATGAGTAACTAAACATACCACACCGCCAACGGGGCCGCGCCAGCATTCTAGCAGGCGCGGCCCCAACTATTTCATATGGACTGCATTATACCATGTGTGAATTATGACGACTTTTTGGATATCACGCTGCAGTTTAATAGGCGGCACTTTGATACCATAATGGTTGTCAGCACGGATGACGATAAGGATACTAGGAAGTGTTGTTATAAGCACAAGGTCCTGTGTTTGTGTACGGACAGCTGGTTCTCTGATGGTGCTAGGTTTAATAAGGGTAAGGCCCTAAACGCCGCGCTCGCACTGTTTAGAGAGGCCAACTGGATATGCTCGATGGATGCAGATATCGTGCTGCCCGACAGCTTTGGTTATCAAACCAATGTGCTTGATCCGGCCAACCTATACTCTGCAGAGAGACGCATGTGTGATACGGAGCGTGGCTTTGACACGTTTCTTGCTACCAGGGACTTCGAAAGATTTAAACCATATTATGATAGCCAGATGATGATGAGTGACAATTACCTGCTTGGCTATCTGCAGATCTGGTGCCAGGGGGTTCAACGAGTAAGATTTCCTGAGGTATATGATAATGCTGCTATGTATGATCTCGCGTTTGCGAATAACTGGGAAATAGAGAACAGACTCATGATACCTGGTATGGCTGTACTGCATCTTGGTGATCCTAAGCGTAACTGGGATGGTAGAATTTCTGACCGCTGGGGGAGTAAATAATATATGGCTAAGAAAAAGAAGAAGCGTACAGCTAGTCAAGTCGGCAAATCCAACGTCAGTACCTCTAAGGCACATGAGCGTCGTGTTGCCAAGCTATTCACTGAATGGTCTGGTAGCGAATTTCGCCGCAGACGCCATGAGGGTCGTGGCGTTGATACGATTGTTAGGGACCTGACTGGCGATGTGATCCCGGTTGATCGTATGCCGAGGTTTAATATTGAGGCTAAAAAGGGTGCTGGATTTAGCTTCAATGCAATGCTCGCAGAGGTTGCTACAAACAAGTTCACGACGTGGTGGCACCAGTCTAGTTATGATGCCCAGTTGGCGACTGAGATCCACAAGGTTCAAGTGTTGCCGCTTGTCATATTTAAGCCCCACCCAAACCACGATTTTATCGCGTTTGATGTAGCGGCGTTGAAGTTTCTAAGACCGCCCGGCGATGTTGTCCCGGATACTGGTTGTGCACAGGCTGGCACATCGGATGGTACTCCTGCATCGAGCTATGGATTTGCTAGGCCATGGTTCCCGTGTCTGCTATTCGACGAGTATAGTCGTTGTGGCCCTATTACTAAGAATGTCTCTCATACCAAAAATAGTACGAATAAGGTAATGGTCCCGCTGGAACTCAGCAATTGCTACATTACACGGTGGCGAACCTTTGCTGAGGCGGTAGACCCAGAGACATTCTTTCACGGAGATAGGGTATGTGTTGCAGCGGATCAAAGGGACCAGTCAGAGTAGCTAGATCCGACACGCCAAAAAAGAAGTCTACGATAGTTGTCAAGCAATCCGTAGACCGCCCAAAATCTCTGAAACCTGTACGCAAGCCTGGCGTACGAAGGGCCAGATCAGATAGGAGATAACCATGGGATGCGGTGGCTGCGGCAATTCTACACCGATGCGGGTTACTAGAGTACCAAAGACAACGCCAGAGCCCAAAAAGGCTCCTAAGCCTATTCGTGTGTCATCTACAAAGAGAATAGTAAAGCCGCAGCAGAAAAAGGGTAAGCTACCAGTATTTAAACCCAGTATTACTGCAAAAGCTAAAAAACGTGCGGAATCAGTCAAACTATGCCCCATGTGTGGAGCCCCATTAGGAACGATCATAACTGGGGCTGGTGCCAATAGGCGGAGAAATTGTGCTCGATGTGGCCAGAACTTTGCTATGTGATTGGGATTTGGTTTGCTTGTGCGGTTGCCGCAGAGCGAGCGGCAGAAATCATAACTGATTCAAAGATCACGGCACCATTCAGAAACGGTGTTGGAAAGCTAGCATTTCCGGTTGTGCCATATAAGTGGCGTGCCGCTAGGGTTATGGGTTGGGCTACAAAATGGGTCCACAATCTCATAACATGTAGCTGGTGCACTAGTGCCTGGACAAGTGCTTTATTTTCGTTATTCTTGCCTGGTAGTCATTTCTCATTGATGGATGGTGAGATTGCCCCAGCATACCATTACATAGTCAAGATACCGTTCCTGTTTGGTATGGCTAATTTTTGGCATGCTGTGTTTCGGCTGGTTGAAAGGGGTCGTGTGTTCACGGTCGATCTAAGGCACGAGTTTATACAATCACAAAATAACGATGGTGATGACGATGGAAGCGTATGAACGCGAAGCTGAACGTCAGGCACGTGCAGAGGCCAATAAGCACAAATTCGGCCCGCCCCAAGTTAGCTCTGTTGGCGACATACAACGTGTTGTTGCACAGTTGGACCCCACGAATAGGCTGAATACGCAATCTGGTATCTCGCAGGTGGCCACTACGATGCGTGGAAACCAGGAGGGCACTAGATCACAAGGCATGTTTGCTGTCAGATCTGAAAGTGCAGATAAATCATACAGAGACATCCTACTGGAGGGTCTTAGAACGCTACGTAGCAGGCAGGATGCTGTAAAGAAGGCTATGGCGTCAGCTATGCCGGTTGAAGTTGATGATCGTCCGATGATGCCGCCGCCCATCATTGATAAGGACGTCTCCATGTCGATAGACCCGATCATAGAGCGTCTGCTTGGTGGTCGGCGCGAAGGTGAACTTGTATGTTGGGATCTTGCCGATGGGTATACATACAAGTACAACGTTTTTGAACACAGATTAACTAGGGTACCAAGAGATGCCTGAGCAATCTAATCCGAGCCTCGCTAGCTATCGTAGCCTACAGGACTATAATCCGCGATTCGCTGATTTTGTAGTCAGGTGTGGTTGGTTTAGGACGTGGGTTGGTGTAGTCAACAACTTTGACCCTAAGACGAATGTGATATCGATTATTTTCGAAGGCACACCTAGGCTACTTTTCTCAATGACTGAAGATGAGATGCGTAGTAGCACTTACACAGTCAATCTTGACTCGATCAGGAATAGTAGGAAATATAGCTGGCACATCCAACAGGTTACCGATGGTCAACCAGTCTGGTACGTCTGAGATACCGAGTCTCATTCCGTACCCACAATTCATACCGTTCGAATCATGTAACTTTCTGCAAGACCAGTTTTGTTATGTGATGAAACACTATGGCTCCAATGGAGTTTCTTTGTTGGTCTATAGGTCGGGAGGCGAGGCCAGATTGGTTCTTGGCGACTGGCACGGTAACACCATAGACCTATTCTCAAAAGACTCGAATGCGTCTCTTGGGCAGCAACTTGTTTCTAGATATGGACCGACTATACTAGAACTTACCAAGTGTATGGGGCTTGGTCAGGTTATACTGTTTTTTACTGTGGTTAATGGCAAGTTTATGCTTGTGGACGCACAGCTTAGCCTTAATAAGTTCGCTGGTCCTGGGTTTATTCGCGACGTGTTTGGTAAGATATTCACAACACCAGAAGTTGTTAAGATTGAGATTCTAAACGAGACGATCCTTGATAATATCCAGAACGGGTCCGGTAAGTTCGCTGGTAATCTTGTTATTAAGCCAAGCAGCTTCAAAACAGTTGTTGTTAACAACGCCACTGCACCATTGTATGTAGAGGTCATCCGGTAATGTTGATATTAATGTGCGGTCTGCCGGGATGTGGCAAATCATTATGTGTTGATATCTTGCTAGAAGGTATCGATGCTGATTTGGTCAGGCCGTCTGATTGGATGCCGGATAACATTGATCAGCTGGGACCGGATGCTAGGCGCGAGTATGGGCTCGCGTGCTGGAAGACTGCTATTGATACGACACGTGATTTCATTGATGCATGTGGCGACGACGATATAATTATTCTTGACTGTGGTAATTCTAAGTATCATACTGTAGCGCCAATTATAAAAGAAGCCAAAAAGTGCGGACATAGGGTTGTTCTATTATATGTCAACGCCTCATCGGAGAAATGCGAGGACAGGCTTGGAGATGAGTGGATAGGCGAGGCCACGGCCAGCCAGTACATGCGGTCCATCAAGAAGTCATTGCCAAAATATAAGAAAGCCTGCCATAAATTTCTGGTGGTGCACAACAACTCAGAACCCAAAGACCTTCGAGAAAGCGTCGACACACTTCGAGGTAAGTTATGCCATCCTACGTGAACCCACATCCATATGACCTGCATCTGGCCGGTCCAGACGGAAGAAAGGTTCACATTCGCCACGGCAAGAAAGTTATTCTGCCGCAATACTTTGATAGGTATGTTGGCAGGTACCTAACTAAGCTAGAACACGGGTCCCATGGCGGAGATATCAAGGACCGTTTAGTTCTGAAGCGCGAGGCCAGAGCTAGGGTGACTGATACGCAAAAACAGAGTGTTCTCAACAGTGCCAAAAAGAGGCTGCGGCAGACAACTAGGGAGAAGGTACTGGCCAAGAAGTCGACGCAGAAGAGGGTTGTTGGACGTCACACGTCTCGCGGCGTAGATGAGAAATTTCGTAAAATTCTCGAGACGTTACCATATCCGATAAGTAATAAAATCGGTGTTGGTATTATGTCGTACAATCGGTTTGCATCTCTGCGACGCCTTGTCCAGTCTATCACTAAACATACCGATTTAAACAAAACGACTGTATTCATCAGCGACGATGGCAGCAGCGACCAGTCTACTCTCAAGTACTTGACTGAGCTGTCGAAATCCAAGAAGTTTGTGGTGCTGATGAACCGTGAAAGACTTGGTATAGCCGGTAACTCCAACAGGCTGTTGCGGTGTCTCGAGCGTTTTCCGCACAAGTTAATACTCAATGACGACGCGGAAGTTCTTGCTAAAGGGTGGGATACGTTCTATTTTGATGCTATGGACAAAGCTGGTTTTCATCATTTCTGCCATAGGCAACCGGGCGTTTATGGTGCCAAGCAGGGTGACAAAGTCCGTAAACGCGGTGTCGGCTTAACTGTTGTACATGATAAGCCACATGGTGCCATAATGGCGCTTGATGCTTTGGCATTTGCAAAGGTTGGATATTTTGATGAATGCTTTGGGTTCTATGGCATGGAGCATGTAGACTGGTCAACTAGGTTGGCTGGGGCCGGTATCCAGGACGATGGCTTTTTCGATGTGGCTAACTCTAATAAGTTTTTTATGGTGCATGCCGATAAATCAGCTGTGCCAGACAGGACCGCACATTTTAGAGATGCTAAGGCCAAATATGAGAATATGGAGTCACGGCCCACATTCGTGGAAGCCACCAAGAAAACAGAAGTCCCCAGCATATCGTGCATCATACCATTTGTTGATACCGGTAGGCACGATGCTATCCTGACGGTAGTTGAGAATGTCAGGGCACAGAAGTTTCCTGTTATTGATATCATACTGGCAGAACAGGACCATAAGTCTAGGTTCAATAAGGCCGAGATTGGCGTCCTGCGTCATGTTTTGGTGACCGCCGCTAAGGATAGACCATTCAACAAAAGTATGGCCTTTAATAAAGGTGTCTCTTTAGCCAAGCATAAGAAGCTGGTATTGCATGACGCCGACACGATGGCACCCGCGCATTATTTCAAGACTGTGAGCGATAGTCTAGAAAGAAATGAATCATGTCACTTCGGTGATCTCGTTTTCTATGCAGATAAACCATCTAGTGATTCAGTGATAAGACTTGGATCTGTCGGTGACAACGCTCACTGCAACAGGGTCGTTACTTATTTTGAAGGCGGGTCTATCGCATGCTTGGTACATGCCTACTGGAAAATAGGCGGGTTTGTGGAGGACTTCTGGGGTTATGGCTGTGAGGATTGCGATTTTTATGCTCGCCTGTCTCAGGCATCTAAATGGGATGAACGACGCAATCTTGCTTTTCTTCATCTGTATCATGGCCGGACTGAAGGTTGGGAAGCTTACCATAGTATAAACAAGGATCTGCAAAGGCGTCTTAACTCTCTTCCGATAAAGGAACAGATTAAACGCCAGGTTGATATAATGCGCAAGCTATACCCTCAGTTCTACAGGTAGGGTCATGCGACAAATACTACTGACTGTTCTCTCTATAGTCCTTCTGATTATTGTTATCATTGGGACTATTTCTACCATAGATCTCACGATAGACCCAAAGTGGCGGGAATGTAAGGTCGTCAGCGTATGGGACGGTGACCATCTGACACTCAAGATCGATGGTAAGAAGGTGTCTGCTAAACTGGCTGGGGCTGATGCGCCAAATGCTGGCCAGCCGTTCTATAGGCAGTCGACGGCATTTGTCAGGAACACAACAGACAGCATGCTTTGTCAATGGGCCGTTGTCGATAGGGATGGTGACACTGAATATGGCATACTCAGGTTCGATGATGGTGCTAGGGCTGGTGAAGAACTAAATAGGATACTGTTGCGCGAGGGCTATGCGTGGTGGGATTTGGATACTAGTTATGATTCATCTCTTGAAGACCTAGAACTCATGGCTCGAGATGAGGGCCTTGGGATGTGGGCACCACGAGGGGATTCAGATGGTAGTTGAATATTTTGAGACAGCTACGAGCTTGTGGTGGGTGCTAGTTGTTGCCATGTGCCTATTGATGACATGGGCGATTAGGGCTAAATCAATACAGGGTGCCACGTTTATTCTACTTGGGTGTCTGGGTATCCTTATAATATTCGGCGATACCATGGTGTATTTCAGGACATTATGGCAGCCGATGCGTATTGTTTATGGCTGTGGCATCTGGTTAATTGGTAGTGTCATATGGGGCACCATCAGATTTATCCAGGCTAATTGGAAGCCAGATGTCAAGCTGGTGTTGATGGAGTCGCTGTACTGGCCGTTTGCTGGGTTGGCTGTCCTTTGGGGGCTATTGTGCGATATGGTCGTTGCATTATTCAAGAGGATAACGAAGAAGACAGAAGAGCCAGAGAAGGAAGACGGCGATGAGAATACTGGTGTGCCATAAACCCGGTGGTGCTTTTGGTTATATCACAGACGCTTGGATAAATGCGTTTAGACATTCTGGGTTTACTGCTGAACGCTGGGATAACCAAAGAGCATCGTGGGATCATTTTAAGCCAGATCTGTACCTGGGCTGTTCTGGTCATAGACAGAAGATACCGTCGCCTAAGGCTCGTGGCAGGTGCAAGGTGGCTATCCATGTCAATCCACAGGGAAAACCATCTATAAAGAACATAGATGAAAGCAATGAAGCAATAAACTGGACTATGGAGCGCAAACCAGATGCCGTCTTCGGTTATGGTTTTGAAAAGGACAGGCACTTTTGGGAGAAATGGGACCAGTCCGGTACGCAGTGGGTGCCGATGGCCTGTGCTGGTGATGCTACTAGGTTTAGCCCTGATAAGAGTAAGCATCGCAATAACGATATCATCTACCTTGGTGGCTATTGGGGGTATAAGTCTAAACGCATCGACAAGTTTTTACTACCAGCCATTAGATCCATCAAGTATAAATGTGCTGTACATGGATGGGGTCAATGGCCCAATGATATGATGTGCCGTGGGGCGGTTGAGGAGCGGCACGTGCCATCGCTGCTTGCTAGTGGAATCGTTGGCCCATGTGTTAGTGAACCCCATACCGGCACACACGGGATTGATATACCAGAGCGAGTCTTTAAGATATCTCTCAGTGGCACTATTGCTGTGCATGATAAGATCCCTGGCCTACAGCATGTGCTGCCGAATGTTGAGACCTCTGGTGACCTTTGTTCTGTGATGGATAAGATATTGGGTATGAGCGATAAAGAACGCGACGGGTTGGCCCGTGCTCAATATGCCGATGTAATATGCAACCACACATACCACCATAGGCTGTCGCTATTGCTGCAGAAACTTGGCTTTCAAGAAGAGTCAGGTCAGATGATGGTAGCCGTTGAGGACCTAGTATGCCCTCTATAACATTGCCGATCAGGTTAGAATTTCTGAATGCTGAGTTTGTGGCATCGTTTACGATTGAAGATTTCGAATTCGTAATGGAGCCGCATGACTCATATAGTATAGCATTCGATCTCCCAGACTCAGATGATTACTATACGCTCAATACCCGTGAGGTTATACAGGTAGACCCAGGTGGCAAGTGCTGGGTTTTTATGGAAACTGTGATACACGAGGAACCAGAGGACACTATTGCTTTGCTGAGCAAGTTTAAGAAGCTATATGGTGATAGGGTCGTCGATATTGAGACTACAGATATTAAGTCAAAGGCTGCTGAAGATCATGGCGAACCATCAGCTTTGCCAGAGCCTCAAAAGTAGTTTCTGGTTCCCACCCGAGCACTTCCTTGACCTTCGATGGGTCACCACACAATGCATCGACTTCTGTCGGTCTAAAGTATCTCTTGTCGATCTCATGACAATCATAAAAGTCAAGGCCGACTTCTGAGAATACTAGCTCTGCGAACTCGCGCACAGAGTGAGTTTCACCAGTAGCGACGACATAATCGTCTGGTTGGTCATGCTGCAGCATCAACCACATTGCTTTGACGTAGTCTTTAGCATATCCCCAGTCGCGTTTCGCTTCTAGGTTACCTAGATAGACTATTTTTTGTGCGCCCAGCTTTATTCTGGCGGCTGCCTTGCTGATCTTTCGCGTGACGAATGTCTCACCACGTCTTTCCGATTCGTGGTTGAACAGGATACCACAACACCCGAATATGCCGTATGCATCTCGATAGTTTCTGACGGCGTGGTGGGCCGCTACTTTTGCAATAGCATATGGGCTTTGCGGTTTGAGTTTTGTACCTTCGTTCTGCGGCGGCGGGCTGCTCCCAAACATTTCGCTAGATGATGCCTGGTATAGCTTGATCTGTTTGTTGGCGTTGCGTATTGCCTCTAAAATTGTGATTGTTCCACTCGCAACTGTATCCCATGTGTATCTTGGCGTCTCAAATGACACCTTTACATGGGACATCGCGGCTAGGTTGTAGATCTCATCTGGGTTTATTGTCGCGATGAGATTAGACATGCATGATGCATCTGTTAGATCGCCATAGTGAAGTGTCAGCTTCACATCAGATTCATGCCGATCTCTATATATATGATCTATGCGGCTTGTGTTGAAGGTCGACGACCTCCGTATGATGCCGTGTACTTCGTATCCTTTTTCGAGCAACAGCTCGGCCAGGAAACTTCCATCTTGTCCAGTTATTCCGGTGACTAGTGCTACTTTTGGCATTGTGATGCCTCCAATATGGTGATCTTTTTACTAGTGACTTTGGATTCGATATCGGCGTCAGCGAGACGTGCCCGAAGGATCTCGATGCCTTCTTTACCGAATCGCTTTGTTGGTAGTTCCACAGCACCGTTTACGTGTTTGCCGTTTCCTATTATCCACCACTGCAGCATCAGTGGTGTTATTGTCAGATCGCTTGGGATGGCCTTCCTACCTGTATAGTACCAGCGGTCTTTTTCTTCCGACAGGTCGCGGCAGTAGGATGATTTGAAATGCCAGTATCCAGTTTTGGACTGCCATGGCGGCGAGAATAATATCTGTAAGAATTCACTCCTTATTAGATCGAGTGTCCCTTTTTCTTTACAACCGTATGTCAGTCTTGCCGATACTGTTGTACTCTCGAGGCTGCCACTAGAAATCAGTATTCCGTCTAGTATTTCTCTTTGTCTTGGGGTGAGGTCGGCTACCTTCGACAATGAGGTATTGCACTCGGCATATGGTCTTGTCTCTATCTTGTACTTCTTAAAGTGCGATTCTACTGTTCTTTGGTGCACCCCTAGCCGCTTGGCTATTTGTTGCTGTGTCAACTGATCGGACCAATATAGGCGATCTAGTAGTGCTATATAGGCAGTTTCGGAGATACCCAGATTGGTGTAAACGTGTGCCCAGGAACCCATGTGTTAAATTTGCCCCAAGCTACCAGTGACCCATATGGCGATATGGTCCTGTAGTTGCAAAGATATAATGTTTGTTGAACCAATTTAGTTACTCGGAACACGTTTTAGGAGTTGACAATGGCATCCCAACCCGCCAACACCGACATTAGTGTCTTCCGGACAGTACGCTCCCAACGTCAGGATCATCGTCACGAAAGCGTCGAAGCTTTGATCAAGCATCTGCGCCCGCTTGTGATGAGTGTTCCGGGTGAAGAGATTCTTTCCGGCGTTCTGACACGCGACACCTCGCTGCAAGATTTCTCGGCCTACATGGGCGAAGCTCGCCACGATGCTGGCCGTGGATTCCCGATCGTCATCGGGCTCCTGCCGCAGAAGTCCTTCGCCGATGCTCAAGAGGGCATCAATGGTGTGGACTTCGCCTTCACCATCGGTCGGGACAAGTTCCTGCAGAATGCCGATGGATCGCAGGGCAATGACCTCCACGGTGATCTTCGGGACGACACTCAAGTCCCGAACATGTCCTAAGGCTGACCATCGCTTTGACATGACCTTGAAAGGCCACTCCTTCTGGGGTGGCCTTTCTCTATGCGCCGCCGAATAAATATACATAAAGGAGACGCATAATGAATCCTGAGTTATTGGCCGAAGTAATTACTGAACATCCTGACCTTATGTCTCGGGTAATGTGGCTGCTCGAGGCAGATGAGCATATTTGGGGGCACGATGATCCCGACCCAGATTATTACCAGTGGGCATGGCTAGCTAGCAAGACTATCGGTCGCGGGATTCTGGAGATACGCCATAAGTCACATGGTGGTGATGATAAATATTTCATCCTTGTCGATACAACAAAGCTGCCTGAGGGTTTCGATCTCAGCAAGGGGATACCCAGAAGGCTCATGAGAGGCGACCAGTCACAACCGTTTACGATGGTTAAGAGTAACGATTTTGCAATAGGTGTTTCTGACGACATTAAACCAATTGTTGCATCATTGTCTCGAGGCTTGCCGTCTGGCATGGATAGGCCGAGTGAGCTAAAAGCTGCAGAGAAGCGCACCGAAAGACAATTCGCTGATACTGGTGAATATGAAAGCGGCCCTGGCGTTGACACTGGCGCTGAAACTGACGAGTTTGGTGGTGTGGAGATTGTTGACGATCCGGAGCCCAGTAAGCCCGGTAGGGAATGGGCCGAGCTTGAAAAGGGCGACTGGGAGTTTGATATCTAGGAGCGCATATGGCTATCATCGGACCAAATGACCTGCCCGTTGTACTGAAGGTCAACAGTGACCCGATGAAGAAGTATGCGCTTTCCAAACTCGGCTTCCCTGGTATTGATGTTGAGATAACTGAGGATCAGTTCGAAACTGTATTGAGGACAACCGGCGACTTTGTTGCTGGCTACTTTCCTCGAGAACAGAAGATGGCTGTGTTTTGGACAACACCGCTGCAACCAACATATCCAATGCCAGATGATGCTTACTGGATTCAGGAGGTTGCGTGGAATCCAGTGACAACGCGCATTGATGATGTATTTGGCGCTGAGAGTTTCTTGTTTAATATCGGCAATATATCTGGTATTCAGAATATTCTAACCGATTACCACCTGCTACAAGCGTACCGTCGATTTTCGCAAAAGATCCTTGGTACTGAAGGCCACTGGGATGTTATCGGTGAGGTTGACGGTGGGCCTGGTGACCAGGTGATTAGACTTTATCCAACACCTAAGGGATCGTTCCCTGTTGTTGTGTTGTACTACCCTGTTGTTACTCACTGGCGTAGCCCGCAGGCTAGGCTGGTTGCTTTTGATATGATGGTAGCTGAAGCTAAGATCATGGTTGGTGCTACCCGCCGCAAGATAGCGGGCATTCCTCTTCCAGACGGGGGTACGCTAGCACTAGATGGTGAGGCTTTGGCGAATGAGGGCAAAGAAGAGCGTGAGGCCCTTGTTGAGAAAGCCATTCATCTTGGTGAGCCGCTTATGGTTCATAAGTGGTAGCCTGTTAATTATTGCTAGCATCAAAGCGAACCATATATATATGCGTTTGCACGTCCTGCGCAAAAGATAAAGCGGATGATTCGGACCTTTCGGAGTCATCAGAGTGGCGTGTGGCATTCATTTGGTTGGTGTAGTTCTACTGCTGTCTAAGCAGGTATGGTCGCTTATTTTCCAGGTTGCAAACTGTCTGTCCCTATGCGCAGGTAAGCTATGGCCCTTGATCCAGCATCGGCTTTTGGTTGGATTGGACAAGCTGCTGAGTACGTTGGGTCTTGGATACCAAGACCCATGCAGATATGGCACACAGAACAAGCGGTGGTGTTTAGTACGTGGACGTGGTTTTGCGTCCATGAGAAGTGGTGGTGGGAGAGCTTCAAGATATTTCGGTGTAAGAGACCACCATACCTTATCGAAAACGGTCACAACTTCTGGTATATGCCCGTTTGGTGGGATGTCGAGAAGTACGCCGCTGTTGATAAGTCGATCAATATTGGTGAATTTCCGGTTCTTACTAGATCCGGTGATAATTGTACTGTTGACTGCGTTGCCCGTTACAAGATTATTGATCCGATGGCACTCGCTCTTGGTACTGAGGAACCCGACGAGATCATCGGTACTATTGTCACGGAGCAGTGCCGTCAAGTTGTTTTATCATATGAGTCGGTCGACGATCTTGTTGAGGCGACAGCCGAGATGGAGATCGATGAGTCTTTGTTGTGTGCGGTCAACGAAATCGCAAACGAGTACGGTGTTGAATTCAGATCGGCGTCACTTATACTTGGTAAGTCATTCGTGCTGCATCTGACTGGTTCATCATACGGTAGTCGCGGTGGAGATGAACAATGAGGAAAGAATTAGCTGACAAATTGGCTGCTCAATATTCTGAGATGCTACGCTGTCCGGTGAATGTCGGCGACGGGTGGTACTCAATAGTGCGTAAGCTGTTATCTGCGTTGCGCAAAGAGTCTTCCAAGGTCAGAGTTATAAACATTGAACAAGAATTTGGCGGTCTGCAGGTTTATATAAATCCTCGCACTACCAAGTTGGACAAAATAGTCCAGCAGTATGAGGATAAATCGTGGAAGGTCTGCGAGTACTGCGGGTCGGCGAAAGAAGTTAGACGCCATAGTGTTAGCGGTCGCCGCACGGTTTTGTGTGGTGATTGTGCACACGACCACAAGTGAGGTGTGGCATGCCATCCTATAAGAAACTGTCCAATAAAGACAAAAAGAGAATCAAAAAGGCCCTCGAGGTCAATAAGCTGCAGGCAAGGACTGCCTGGCGCGAACTATCTGCGAAGTATGGTAAGGGCTCATACTCACTTGAGAACATTACCAGATATGCCAAGGAGGAGATGGGCATTGTCCTTATGAAAGGTCGGCCCAATGATGCCAAGGAGGAGAGCGAAGGTCTGAAAATGACCATGAATGACACGGCTGGATGCCTGACTCTCAACTCCAAAACTGTACGCACTCTACAAGGGGCAATGGACGTTGCTGAGGTAGACGAATCGATCTGGGAAGTTGAGAGATACGTAGTCAACAAGTGGGATTGTGTCGCTAAGGTTGCGATGCGTCCAACCAGTGATGGTGGATGGACCCAAGACCTTGGTGCCACTGAGCTATGGCAAGTCAAGGTTTGGTTACGGCGCAAGAAAGTGCCGATTATTGCTACGGCATTGACGCTAATCGAGGACCGCATTAAATCTCACGCACCGAAGTACTCAACTAGGCTACAGAAGCCTAAGGGCACGCATATGCTTGAGATCTCGCTGTTTGACGTTCACTTCGGTAAACTTGCCTGGGAGCGTGAAAGCGGCGAGAATTACGATCTAAAAATCGCAGAAAGGTTGTATGGCGACGCTATCTCACAGTTATTGACTATGGCTTCATCTGCTGGTGTTGAGAAGATCCTGATGCCGCTAGGTCAGGACTTCTTCCACATAAATAGCGTCGATGCGACAACACCGAAGGCCAATAATCCACTAGATACGGATGGTCGCCTCGCGAAGGTTTTCGAGGCTGGCTACATGGCGGTCATCAATGCGATCGATAGATGCTTGCCTGTTGCCCCGGTTGAAGTCATCTGGGTTCCTGGCAATCATGACCCGGAGACGTCTTTATTCTTATGCCATGTTCTTAAGGCATGGTACACGAACTGTAAGGATGTCTATGTTGATGTTGAGCCAACATTCAGGAAGTACAAGAGGTACGGGTCTTGTTTAATTGGTTACACCCACGGTGACGAGGAACCTCACAGCGAACTACCTCTTATCATGGCTTCTGAGATGAAAGAGGACTGGGCAGATACGGCGCATAGGGAGTGGCACATTGGTCACACGCATAAACGCAAGGAGGTCAAGTTCTTAGCTGGCGACACGTTTAATGGTGTTAGCGTTAGAACGTTGCCTAGCTTGAGTGCTGCCGACGCTTGGCATTTCAAAAAGGGGTATGTCAAGAGTGCACGTGCCGCAGAAGCCTATTTATGGGATTATGATTTTGGTTATGCTGGCCATTTCTCAGCCAATGTTGTAAACGGCGACATAGCCAAAATGGATCTCGATAGAATGCGTGAGTAATTATCCCGTCCTCCAAATATACGATTGGAGGATCTTGTGTATGAAACTCACTAACATCCTAGAAGGGGATGTCTCTGCCGCCAACGACCGGATCGTATCGATCAAGAATGACTTGATCCGAGGCATATCGACAGAGTTAGAGTCGATGGGCTTTGATGATACCAGGATCAGGCCATCTGAGACCACATCTGATGATGCCCTACTCTATATAGAGACTGGGTATGGTATCGGTGAATCTCAGATAGTTATGATTCGAGTGTCTAGTGATGACAATATACAGATCCAATTGCCAACAAGTCTTGCTAGTTACCTTGGTGTGAGGGATTACTACAAGGAAGCCTCGGCAAGTAACGCACTCGCAAGGTTACAGCTAATACTGGGTCGATGATTGTAATACAAAACAGACTTGAAGTAATTGGGGCCGATAAGGTCCTCGTGCCTGGGTGCGAGCCGACTAGTGCAATGTCGTCTGACACGCTCATGCGCTTTTCTGATTGCGGTGGTGCTGTTGCCGATCTGAATGATGCCTTGGAAGCCATACCAGGCTCGTCTGTGGAGTATCAGATAAACAATGGTGTATCGCAGGGTGTCAGGAAGCGGTGGTTTGTTTTGCCGCCGTATGATCCTGGCTGCCCGTGCCAAGCGATGTTCGATTCGTATGCAGTCTTGAAGGAACTTGCTAAGAAGCACGACGAGGAAGAGCCTGGGTTTGAAGAATGTCAAGTCCTGCCGCAGGGTTGGTGCCCGCCGAAGGATTTCGAGTCGATTGAAGCGCCTCCGGTATCGCCTTATCGCGAAGAGGGTGACTTGTGGGGCATAACGCCAGCGATGTTGAATGTGCCAGTTGATTTTAGCACATATGGTAGTACAACTCAGAATTTCCAGGGACCGCAGTTTGACGCTCCGGCAATCGGATGATACACGGTTTCATACCACCTAGCGCCGACTTCAGATCTGATGTACAGCAGAACAATCCTATATATCAAGTACAGGATGAGAACTCTGCTGATGTTGGAACTGTAAAGCGTATAGCTAGAGAGGCATTTTATATCGCTGGTGCTAATGCACAGGTGCATGCCCGCACTTCTAACCACGATATAGAAGGTGTACATGATGAGGACCCAGATCCGACTTATTGGGCACCTAAGCCTTTTAAAGTGTATTTTGTGCCGCAGCCGCTCGAGTTCGATTTGAAAGAGTGGGGCGTTGAAACAGAGAATATGGTGGAGGCTGTTTTCTGGCTCGATGACGTCTCCAATGAATTCCAAGAGCGATTGCTAAGGCCGGGCGATCTGATTGATTTGCCATTTGGTAGTAGAGGTGAGCACAAACCGAAGTACTATTTTGTGACGAATGCCCAAGAGTTTGGCAATTATCGTTACAATTGGCTTTATCTCAGATGCCATGCGGTTCTGGTGCCTGGTGATGTCAACATACGACCAGCTACCGACAATGAGGGACAGCAGATCATGGATTTCCCCGACCCATTCACTAACAGGGGAGATTAATGCCCACCAAAGAGTTTGATAATGTTGGTCATATGAAAGGCCAGATGTCGCTTGATATCGGTGTCAGCGGTGGTGCTATAGGCGCGGCGCTACGTGAGCAACTTGCGAAAGATCTTAGGCAGCGTGTTGGTGCTAATGGTGGTAGGCCGTCTGATGTTGCAGTTGACATGGTTAGTGATACGACGACGAGCATTACTGTATATGTCCGTGATGAACTCAGTGATGCTCAGAAGGTCGCAATAAAGAACAGTTTCAGTACTGTTATGGCTGATATTGGTGCGGTTGAAGCTGGCAAGTCTATGGCTGGCGATCCAACCTCTGGGCTAAAAGCTATGCTTAGGCGTGGAGGTATCAGCTAATGGGTTACTATGAATTTGGTTCCAATTTTTCTGCGTGTCCTCCACAGACCACGTGTCCTACTCCACGCACAGAGCCGAACCCACAGATACAGACATACCCGCACGCACTAAAACAACAGAGCGATGCTCAGCAGGGTCGATCACGAATTCTTGGTGATCCACCTGGTGCTATGCCAGAGTATGTTGAGGAATACCTAGAGCCTGGGTTTTCTGCTCTTGATGATGCTATGAAGGCTTACTGGTCTGGTATTAGGGTACCAACTAAGGATGCCTATAGGTTTATGCGTGTCAAGGTGGCCGGTGGCGATAAGACTGTCTTATACTGGAATGATGATCTTAAGAATGGTAGGGTTAGACTTCCGGTGGCATCGCTGAATCGCGGCGATCATGAGTATAACCCCGAGAAGTTTAGTCCCCCATACCTCGCTATGAGGCATAGGTATACTAGCAATAGGATGGATAGGGTCGCCAAGATTTACAGGCCGGTTCCATATCTTGTCCATTATACTATGTCAGTATGGTCCGCTTGGAAACGTGATGCCGAGTATATCTTATACCAGGTTCTGACTAGATTTAATCCTATGGCAGAATTCACTATGTATGATGGGCACATACAGGGTAATGTTCAGCTTAGGTTCGAGGGGTCGGCTGACGCGAGCGAGAAAGAGGCCGGTTTCGACCAACGTGCTAAGGTTAGGTATGAATATCGCATGGTTGCTGAGGCGTGGCTGCCGCTGCCGGAGACTATTGTGCCTACTGTACTTGGCCATGCTAATATTGTGAGTGAGCTTACGTCACGTATGCCAATTCTGGCGTCGCGTGGCAATTCCGGTCCGACTGTTCGATCAGCGGGCGGCTAGGAAAAACTAGAAATAACTATTTATCCGCGAGCAACAGGAGGGTGATATGCCTGCCGCGACAGCGAAGAAAGACAAACATGTAATCCGAATTTACAATCCGACCAAGCAGATGATTCCCATCCAGGTGAAGCCTCCTGGTGGTGACTTCTTTCTGCACGAACAGACCATCTACCTGGGGGCTGGTAAGACGGTCAAACTGCCCAAGAGTTACGTTAACCAATCACAATTGAGAAATCTGCAATCGAGCAGATCTCTAAAGGTCATTTACGATAGCGAAGAGCACCAAGAGTAGTAAGTTCTGGCCAATAACTTGTCGCTGTTAGGTCAAATTTATTATAGCATAAATTCGCTATACAACGGAGAACCGACATGGCAACCTTTCTAAGCCCAGGTGTCTTTCCACGAGAAATCGATCTGAGCCTCGTCCCGACTGACGCAGGGCCAACCCGTCCAGTGTTTATTGGTACTGCCAAGAAAGGGCCACTAAATACTCCAGTATTCATCACCAATTCTCAGATGGCTATCGACACATTCGGTGAGCCGTTCCCCGAGAGTTACCTGATGTACGCCGTGATGAATTACATGGAACGTGGCAACCAGTGCTACATCGTCCGTGTCGGCGTCGAATGCAAAGAGGGTCAGGCAGAAGAGCTTGATGACATCTGCATTGATACCTCCGGTAATCGAATCAGCGGGTGGGGTCGGATTCCGATCTTCACTGGAATCGACTTTGGTCGGATTACTCTTCGCCAGTTGAGTGCCGACATCCCGTACGATTTCCACGATTCGTCCGTCGATAACATCGACTACAACGATCAGCACATCTCCGATACCGATGGGCCTACCACCGCGACGCTGGACTTCTCCGCTGGCACCGCTGGTAGTGATGACTACACTGGTTGTCTCGATGACAGCTACATCATGCTCATCACTGGTGATCCGGAAGATGGCGAAGTGCTTGAAGGATGCACCTACGAAGTCGTTCGAAACAGCGACAATGTTGTCGTCGCACAAGGTACCTTGACCGACCTTGGTGGTGGTACTAGTGCCAATATCGATGCCAGTGACGGGCTCGTCTTCAGTGTCGTGGTCACTGCTGGACGCCTCGAAGAGAACGACACCTTCACCTTCACCGTTCAGCCTGACAACCGTACCTTCTCGTTTTCTGTCGAGGGTGGCACGGCTACTGAGTACACATTCGCTACCGGTACCTATACGGATGTTTCTGATTTTGTTGATGACTTCAACACCCTGATCGGTGCTGGCGAGGATTACATCGCCGTTGAGTACACCGATGACGATGGTAATGTAGTCCCACAGATTCGGACGACCACTGCTGGTCGTTGGATTCAGTTGATGACTACGTGTCATTGGGCGGCAGAGGTTGGGCAGGATCAGTATGCATGGGATATCCCCCGAAGCTACCTGTTTGGTACTGATGGTGGCCCGTTCACGATCACATCGGCCAACAACCGTGTTTCGATCAATATTATCCCCGAGAACACTACTATCGGCACGGTGAACTCCGAGTTCTCCATCGCTACTGGTAGTGGTCTGAGTGCTGCTGATGTTGCCGCGCAGGTTGACCTTGGTGGCGTTGTCGCTGGTCAGAACTTGTTCGAATCGTTTGCTCTTACGATCCCAGGTGGGTCTACCCACGTTGTCATCGTGACGCACATCGACCAGATAACTAGCCAACTCGAGATGCTGGCTAGCTTCTCGAATCTCAAGACTCTTCGGTTTGCTGAGGAAGTCGGTATTGCGTTCCCGTACACTCGGGCCTATCGCGGATACAGTGACAATCGTGTATCCCTGCCCGCTAGCGGTGAGTCGACTCCTTCCACACCGTTGTCTTGTGAGGAAGACCCCGCCAGTGATGAATGTGCCGCCGACACGGCGTACTTTGCTGGTATTGTCGGGTGGCTTGTTGCAAAGAGTCCTGGCACGTGGATTGATGGATACACGGCGACTTTGGCTATCCAAACTGTTGGTGTTGGTGATGCTGCTGGTCGGTATCAGCTGTCGATTAACGATGCCGATGGATTCCTGGCCGACACGGTCCAGGATATCAGCTTCGATAAGACCGAAGATCGGTATGTTGCGAATCTGCTCAATCCTGGCACGACGTTTGGTGGCCAAGATGGCAATGAATTTGTCAACTGGGAAGAGCGTCCGGCCTATCTCGACAACGATCCCAACGATCCGGATTATGAACCGCGTCAACCGTCTGCATTCACCAACGAGGCGTTCACTGGTGGTGCGAATGGTATTCCTACCGACCCGGCCTACTCGAGTGAACTTGACGCCGCCGTTATTGGTAGTGCCTCTGACTCGAGCGGTATTTATGCAATCCAAAACGCCGAGACGTATGACATCAACCTTCTCGTTATTCCTGGGTTCACGTCCGGTGCTGTTATCGGTCAAGGGCTCCAGATGTGCGAGAGTCGCGGTGACTGCCTCTACATTGTTGACCCTCCGTTTGGCCTCAGGCCGCAGCAGGTTGTCGACTGGCATAATGGTATGCTGACGTCCGATCTGGCCTCCGCGATCAACAGTAGCTACGGTGCTCTGTACTGGGGCTGGGAGAAGATTTTCGACCAGTTCAATGATGGAAATATCTGGGTTCCGCCGTCTGGCCACGTTGCCTCGGTCTTCGCCTACACGGCGACTGTTGGTGAGCAATGGTTTGTGCCCGCTGGTACCAACCGTGGTCAGCTGCGTACCACACTCGAACTTGAATACAACCCGAGCCAGGGCGAGCGTGACTTGCTCTACGGTAGTGGGAACGCGGTCAACCCGCTCGTTACGTTCCCGCAAGAGGGAACAGTTGTTTACGGTAACCGCACTTTGCAGCGTAGCGAAACGGCCCTCAGTCGGGTCCATGTTCGCATGCTGATGATCTACTTGAAGAAGAATCTGGTCCGTATCCTTCGGAACTTCATCTTCGAGCCGAATGATCCGATTACTTGGACGCAGGTTGAGAACATCATCAATCCGTTCTTGGCTGATGTTCAGGCTCGTCGTGGTTTGGATGGATACCGTGTTGTTGTCGATGAGACGAACAACACTCCAGTTCGTCGCGATAGGAATCAACTCTGGGTCAGCGTGTTCATTAAGCCCACGCGGGCCATCGAGTTTGTCGTTCTTAACTTGGTCATTCTGCAAAGTTCTGCTTCTTTCAGTGCCGAAGAGGTGCTTGCTGCTGGCGGCATTGTCACGCCATAATCACAGGAGATCACGATGCCTGGTTTTAATATCTGCGGTATTGGCGGCAGTTTGGCTGCTACTATCGAAACTCGAAGAGACCATCGCTGGGTGTTTGAAGCACTTGGTAAGGGTGGCGGTGATCTGTGGCCAACCAATGCCCTGTTGATCCTGCAATCGGCCCAACGACCGAACTTCAAGTTCGAAGAACCGGAGATGCATCACAACCAAGAGGTTGCTCGGTTTGCTGGTAAGCAAGACTGGGAACCGATCACTATGACTTGGTATGATGCCGAGCAGAGCCCAGATGTGTCGTTCCACATGTGGGACTGGATTCAGCACGTGTCGCGGTTCGATGGCGGCAACTCGCCCGGTGGTGAGGGCCAGTATGGTGCCCCGTTTGTCCAGATTCCTGGGTACTACAAGCGTGAGGGTCAACTCTCCATGCTTAGTGGTGTTGGTGTCCCGACTGAACGGTGGAGACTGTGTAACACGTGGCCCAAAGAAAACAACTGGGGCGATATCGACTATACATCGACTGAGATCGCGACGATTGAAGTCCAGATGCGATTCGATCGCGCCATGCGGTTGCAGGTGGCGTAGATATTCATGTCGTTTCGCTAATCTAGACGTGCCATGAAATGCCTGGTTTCAATATTTGCGGCAGCGGTAAAGGCCCGCCTGGGGTCGTAGAAACAGCTCGTAAGCACCGTTGGCGTTTTGTAGCACTCAATAAGGATTTCAATAATAATGGCGGATTAGATCTATTAATATTCGCCTATAAAGCTACCAGGCCACGCCCAGAGATCGATAAGATCACTATGCACCATGGCCAGGATGAGGCTTATTTTCCCGGCAAGAACAGATGGGCTCCCATAACCATCACGTTCTATGAAGTGCTGAAGCAGAGTGGCAACTTTTCATTTGAACAGGATTTTGCCAGTGTATCAATGACTGATGCACCAGCTGAAGCTATTTATAAATGGTGGGGTCAAGCTGTTATAAACCTGCAAAGGTCACACATAGTAACAGATGATGTAAAGAAGAAGTGTGAACTTGACCTTCTCGATGGTGTTGGCAGGGCTGTTTGGGGATATAAAATGCACGGATGTTGGCCATCGAATGTAGATCCTGCCGATCTTGATTATGCTGACTCTGGCATACTTGATGTGACGTTTACGCTTGTTTATGATAAGTGTGAAGAAGAAGGGCCGAGGGAATAATGCCTGGTTTCAATGCTGGTGCAATCGGTGACCCAAGCGGGCTCCCACTGGAGCAGAAACCGTTTTACACATATACTTGGGAGCTTGCTAGTCTAGGTGGGTTTTCACCGAATAAATTTCTACCATTAATTAGTTTGCGCGAATGTACGTTGCCAGCGTTTGCCTTTGGTAAAGAGGAGGTTCAGGGTGCGTCACTCAATTATAAATATGCTAGTGATGTTACGTGGGATGATGTCAGGCTAACATTTTATGACATGCCTCGCAAGGGTGTATTATTGCAGCCAATACTTGAGGGGTGGAGTGCTGAAGTATGGAATTGTGCTGCTGGTATTGGATACGCATCTGATTATAAGAACGACACTAAAATTACTGTATTTAATGCTGACAAGACGGCTGAATATGATTGGACTATGTATGGCAGCTGGCCATCAACAATACGTGATGGTGAATTATCATACACTACTAGTGATATAAAGATAGTTGAAGTAATAGTTACTTATGACTGGGCAGTAAATACAAATGTGGTTGTTAATGGTGAATTAGTTTTTTAGTTTCGCTAGTACATAATCATAGCTATATGACTCTTGGAGATACGCCATGTCTGATAAAGACAAACCAGAGGAAATTCCACTGTCTGGTGGAGCCGCACCTCAACAACCCAAAAAAGAGAACGTGCAGAGTGGCCCAGAGCCTGACGCACATTTCGACCAGCATGAGAATATTGGCTTTGCCAAATCGCTCGAGAATGTTACGGACGATGGCGAGTTGCTGGATCGGATCGTTACTGCCCCCAGAGAAGACATCTTCCCATGGGAAGATGTAACTCTGCCTAGTAAGGGCCTCTACTACGATTGGACATCTGGTGTTATCCAAGTTCATCCTTGGGGTGCTGATGTTGATCGTATACTGGCGACGTCGCGGCTCGCGCAGACAGGGCAGTCGGTCGATTACCTGATCAACGCATGCTGCAAATTCCCGGATGGTTTTGAACCAACTGATCTTCTTGTTGGTGATCAAGTATTCCTGCTCTATTACCTGCGTGGTATCACGTACGGCAATGTGTACGAGTTCATGGTCACATGTCCGAACCAAGAATGCGGGGCTACTGGTACGCACCTTGCCGATCTCAATGAACTTGCTGAAACGATTGTTTGGGGGAATGAGAGCCTTGGCCAAGAGCCGTTTTCCATTACATTGCCATATCTGACTAAGGCCGCTGGTCGCGATGTAAATGTTGGAATCAGGTTCCTTCGGGTCAAGGATTCGCAGGCGATAGCACGTGGTAAGCGTGCAATTAAGCGTGCTGTCGGTGGCGGCTCCAAGGCGCGGATGATTAAGCGCCAGAAAAAGCAGCAGCAATGGCAGCCGGGTCAGCCTGCGAGGGAACCTGGTGCCGCTACACCGGGTCAAGAGTCGTTCTCTGCCGATATCCCACTCGATGATACTCTTACCAAGAACATAGAGCAGATCATCGTCACTGCCCTTGGGTCGACCGATAGGCACAAGATTAGGCAGCTTGTTGATAGGATGCACTCTAGTGATCTCGCCACTATAAGGGAGTGGCTTGCCGATAATACTCCTGGTATTATGACACAGGTTGAGATCGGTTGTCCTGAATGTGGTAACGAAAGTCGGGTGATGCTCCCCATCACCGAAGGCTTTTTTCGTCCAGAAAACCTCTGACGAACTTGAGAAACAGTATCAGCACTGTCTCAAGGAAATGTTCGCTCTCAAGCTCGGGATCGACGGCAATGCCAGTCTGAGTCTGCAAGAGCAGAATATGCTTACTGCCGAGGACCGTAAGTGGTGGTACGAGGAATTACAGCGTGTCGCCAACGAGCGGAATAAGAAGCAGAGCGGTAGTATTCCACATCTAAGCAAGCCTAGGATTCCTCGTCGTTAGGATTAATTTGTCCATCTCAAAGATATAATAAACCAGAGGGATGGACAATGGCAGTAGACGCACGAATCTCCGCACATCGCGGCAATACCGTAGAGCTTGAGGTATGTTTCACGTGTGCTGGCGTGCCAGCCGACCCATACGCTATTCGTATGGTGGAGATATACCACACACAAGTCCTTCCACATAATTTGGTCGCTCAGTTTGTGATGCCACATCCGTGCGACCCGGTTTATCCTGCCCCACTGCAGCGATCTACAGAGGATCTCCCTCCAGGCGATTGCGGTACCGAGGGCCAGGAGGGGGCGATAGTTCCTGGCTGTTATAAGCTTCTGTGGGAAATCCCAGATGACGCCATAGCGCCGGATGTCTACTTTGATGTCTGGTCGTATATGCCGAAGAATCCATGCGAGATAGAAGATTTCGCCGATGATTGCGTCGAGGGTAGTGACGGCGAGTTGTGTCATCCGGACCTTGACTCTGATGAGTTGTCTGGTTTGATTCTACAGAATTGCAACAGATTCTGGGTCTATCCGAACTGCTGGGACTCGCAGGATGGCTTGTCACAGATCCGTCTTGGGTTTGAACCTCTAGACCAGAAATTCCACCAACCAGAAATAAGACCGCTAGAGGTCGGCATCATGCCGCTGCCTCTGTACGACTTTGATTATAACCTCAACGTGCCCGCAATACCGAATATGACGGCAACCATCTCTATTGAAACTGGTAATAAAGAGAGGGTTGTTGATGCGGAACCGATGGAGATGGGCATACGTCAAGGCTCGTATAGGACCAACCCGTTTGTTTTTAGGTATATGATCGATACTACATCGTTCTTGATCGGTACCTATCAATACAGAGTAACTGTTACACTTCCTGACGGTACGACTAGGACGAGTCCAGACTTCGTGCTGACTATATCATGACGATAACGCCAGAGATAGGCCAATCTCGATTTGTCGAGGCGATACTTGTTACGCCGCGTGGTGGTGAGACGTGTATCGCCAACGTGAGTCTTGGAACGTCGAAATGGCAGAACCCATTTAATCGGTTCGATGTAACGAACTCTGGCGATGTCACGCAGAATGATTACGATACTCTTGTCGATTTCATCCGTGCTAACGGTACGGGTCGGTTGCCGCCTGGTAAGCTGAAGAGCCAGCCGTATGTTGATGTGAGTGGCGACGGATTTGTGACAACTAGAGATCTAGGCCAACTCGCTGAATTCCTAAATTCTGGAAAGGTCGTTGACGCTAGCGCGGAGTCATGCTATAGCGTAAATTCCTACGATATCCACAGGGATCTATATGATCCGGCAGTCATACAGACAGCTAAGGACGTGGCTATAAGGATCGGCGCAACACCAACTGCTCAATTTCATGTCTTCCTGCGTGATATTAGGACGCAGGAAATGACTGAGATTCAGATGTCCGATCCGATCCGGAACAAGCATAGTGTCTGCTTCATAAGTGTTGATTTAATAGAGTGTCCGGTATGCGGGCCTAATATAGGTGCATCTGGTTGTGACCTCGAGGCGTGTATTTTCAGGCTTCTTGGTAGTTCACTTAGTGGGCAGTCTGGTGCTCTGAGGTGCGGTGCTGTTTGTACTGTTGATGGCCGACCGCTTCTAGATCCAAACTGCTATAGACGTGAGATCCTTCCAAGTCGTGATGTGGCTGGATATGATGCCAATCCGTGTGGGTCGGAAGATGCACCTGAGGTTATACCGGAAATTCCTACTGCCGTTCAACGTCTACAACGTAGTGTAATCATAGCTATCTATGATGAGGCGACGGAGTATTACTCTGACTTTTTCGCAGAGAATGCGGCTGGGCAACAGAGGGCTTGGGATATAGCATATGGTGGTAGCCCTCAATCTAGGTATGATGCCGATAAACAGAACTGGATTGATCTCATAACGGGGCAAGCATACGATCTGGGCATCAAGGTCAGATTCGGATTGATACAACCGTATCACTTATCTAGGACGCTTAGACCAGATGGTGGCTTAGATGTTTGGCCAGTTTTATGTAGTACGTGTGACTACCCACCAGATTCAGACCGGTCCGAGTCTGACCATATCCTGTTGCCTGGCCCAACGGATCTTTGGCATCCTAGGACCAACCCCGATGGGGTTGACGTGAGGACTCCTCGGGTTTATGCCGACGAAATAGTTGACATGTTCAACACTGTTACGAGCAATGGCAACTACAGCCCTACGTTTTTGATGTTTATTCTTGACAACTCTGGGTCAGTGTATGTGAAGGATTATCGTGCCGAACTTGAGGCAGCTAAGGCCAGAATTCGTGCTGAGCACGAAGGTATAGAGATATTAGATGATCTGATCACAGAGATTCCTGAACGGTGGATATATACTGCCACTGAGGCTATGCGTAATGTCATTGCTGCGGCTCTTAAGTCAGGATAGTATTTCAGCTACATGAAAAAGCTGAAGCCAGAGCAGATATACGGTTGGGTCACTCGTGAGTTCCCAGATAACAAGCCCCGGAAGGGCGGCGACGAGATTCGCATAAATAACCCCTTCCGAGAGGATTCTGGCTATCATTTCAATATTAGTTGCACCAAAGCTCTGTGCCATGACTGGCGTGGTGATGAGTGGGTTGGCTCTGGGCCGGGTGGTAGGCGGAAGAAATGTACGTTCCTGAAGTTTGTGCAGCTGTACAAGAATTGCTCGTTCTTTGATGCCGTCAGAAGCGTTCTCGGAGCCTCTTCTGATCCACGTCTTTTTCTGAGGGTTCAGAAGACGTCCGAAGAGCAGGAGGCCACGGACGATACCTCTCTCGGCCTTCCCGATGCATCTGAGTCTCTTCTAGATTCCTCGCAACCTAAACTAGCATCTACTCTATTGAAGTGGCTGGCTAGCCGAGGCATAGATGAACGTCGTGTAGAGAAGTATGGGATGCTGCATTCGGGGTTCGATGTCATATGGCCATATTATGAATATGACGAAATAGTGTACTGGCAGAGCAGATCGCGTCTCAACAAGACGTTTATGTTTCCGCCACTGGATACGGGTGTTAACAGGAATGATTATTTGTATGGTTTCGATCAGGTGGAACCAGCTAGCCATGTCATTATTGTCGAGTCGATAATTGATGGGCAGACTCTCGAGGATCAGTGCGTGGCTTCGGGCGGGGCCATACTTGGTGATATGCAGGTCAGGAAGATCCGTGTGTTCAATCCGAAGGACGGGATAATTCTTGCGCCGGATAATGATGAGGCGGGCATTAAGAGTATCTTGTCGAATGCCGCAAAGCTGCAAAAGCTTGGCCACAAGTTGTATTATGCACTGCCACCAAAGTACCGCTATGTGGATGGTGATGAGGAGAATGAAACGAAGGATTGGAACGATGTTGCCAAGTATGTCTGCGGCTGGGACAAGGTACTTGATGTACTCAACGATTCTGTGGTTCAGCTGACGTTTATGGAGAAGAAGAAGCTGACTGGGATTGTAGACAGATTGTCTAGTAAATCAATCGCCACCCCAAAACCATCCTAGAAGCAGAAGCCCGCAGGCAGCGACACAGAGTGTGTCGAAGAAAGAGTCGTTTTTCTTCTTTTTCAGTGGGGTATCTCTTTTAATCTTGATGTCTGTGATCTTGCGTTTAACGTACGCCAGATCTCTAGCTAGCCTATCGACATTCTTAACAGCGCGATTGACTAGCATGTCGATGAATGGGGCTTGATTTTGTGGTATGGCAGGTGACTCGCTAGCTGCCATGACTCGTTCTTTTATTTTGATATATGTTACGGTATCTGCTTCTATTTCGCGTTGCAGCCGCTCTAACTCTTCCAGTGCCTCGTCTGTATCGTCTTTTGGTACAAACATAGAAGCTGTTCTAATTTCCAGCGTGCGGCTTGAATAATATGGTGTATTCTTTGTGAGCAGGTCTAGTTCTTTGATATTCATAATTATTCTCCTACCAAGTTGTAGCGGTAGGGCCGGGGATTATTAATCTACCCTGGTAAATACTCTTTGAGGATTGTGATGTTTTGTGTCCTGAATTTTCTATAGGCGTTTTTCATTGATTGTGGGGCACGGTCTTTCAACCATCTCATCCGGCTATCCAAATCTAACCTGGATAACATGTGGAAGCTCTGACGCACCAGCCGAAGCTCAGCTTTATCCATTAACTTGGACTTTAGGAGTATTAGTGTACCCCCCGAATCCGATAATTGTAGGAACAAGTCGTGTTTTGCTGGTGAGCCATATTTTATCCAAAGGAGTTTCATGTGACTAAGCGACTTATCCAATCACCACGAAGGCCATCCGGCAATGCATCGCCAGGTCTTGGAACACCAGAGCGGCTTGGCCCATCTGCTACAACATCACCAATATTTAAGGTTTTGATAAAACGAGAGGGTAGATCGTTTGACATAACCCCACACTGCCGTAGGTTTGAGTATAGTGCTATGCTTAACCGTGGCGAAATGGTTAGGATTCGCCTTTCAGATATGAGATTCATAGAGATGAATCCACTGTTTGGCAAGCAATATTTTAAGTATAGCAAGAGGTACGCACCACTTGAGATAGAGTCGCAAGTCGGCTGGATGAATAACGATAAATTATGGATACGAAAGCAGCAACACGCACTGGTGTCTGTTACACCGCATGGCGAATCTGACAACACAGCATGGATTGAATTCGTGGGTGTTGACTATCCAACATACTGGTTGTCTGCAGGCGACGCTGGTGGTGGTGCTTATGAGGGTAACGTAAAAGAGGCGATTGAACAAGTAGTAATTGACTACGGTGCTGATGTTACGCTCGATTTTAGAGGCAGAACTACCGACAGTAAGTTCAATAAATGGTATCAATATCGCCTGCCGCCGATGGCACTTATTGACTCAATGCTTGAGTGGTCCTGCACTGTTAATGAAAAAGAGACAAGGTGGTTTAAATATCCGGACGGCAAGAAGCTTATTATACAAGAACAAGCCCGCGTCGACTCATTACATAGGAGCACCTATGAATATAGGGGCTATGGCGGTGGCCCATATGGTCAGGGAGATATACAAGAGTGGGAGATGCTTGGCGACAACGCTATCCAGATGGTCGGTGATAAGATACTAAGTGGTGGGATGTCAGCGGTTTCTGGTGTGTACTATGATCAGGTTGATTATGAGCAGGATGTTGGCGTTGATGATGTTGGCACTCCAAATAAGTATAACCCATCGAATACAGTAAAAACATCATATGCCAGAACAACCGATAGTCCGCAGCCAGAGGGAACGTATGGCGTTGGCTGGTCGCATGTACACCCAATCCCCGAGCATTCTGCTGGTGATCTTGGTTTGAAATATGACCAATATATTGACGGTCGCGCACGTCGTCTGTATCTGGGTCTCAACGATCTGACTATGAGATGCAGGTTTACTGTTACTGGACACTATATATGGTCTGGGTCTGAAGGTCTTGGTGCCGATACCATCAACGTGATCATGCTGACTGATGATAATGACCAGCAGTTTTTGCACGGCAACTGGATAGTATATGGTTTTGACCATGCGGCTGATGAGGATGGGTGGACCACTGATTTATATTGTTCTAAGATAGATTATGATGCATTTGGCAAGAAAGTAGGCAAGACCAACTCCCAGGCGAGGAGATAAAATATATTATAGGTTATGGCGGATATTAATGATTATGCCCTGAATCTTGCTCTCAACATCGACGCGACGGCGGCGATTGGACAGTTAGATACTGTATCTGAGCAGATTGATCAGATAAACACCGATATCCAGACATTATCGACAACTATTAATACTGACCTCGCACAAGCCGCTCAGACATTATCTGACAGCATGCAACAGGTCAACACACACATTACTGCGATAAATACTGGTGCCGCTACCCTTGGTGACAATCTTACGTTGACAACTACACCGTCTACTGAGATGCTTGAGGCGCAGCAACAAATCAGTATTGCTCTGGGCCAAGTGGTTGAACGCCTTCAAGAAATGATTGACTATTTGGCCACGATAGTCATTGACACTGGCGATATCTCTGAGAATATCGCTATGATGAGGGATCATGTTGATGAGGTAAATGAATCGTGGTGGGACTTCACAAAGAAAACGGCTAAATCGGCGCTTGCACTCGGAGGTGTGCTATTTAGTATGAACGCTATTAGGGCGGCATTCCATGCGCTGAATGAGGAATCAGCACAGTTTCAGTATGCATCTTTCAGATCACAGGGGTCTATGGATGAAATGCTCACTAAGGTCAATAGGGCAGCCGTTGAGTATGGTGTCTTAAAAACTGAGGCGATGGAAGCTGGCAAGATACTTGGGCAAATTATGCGTGTACCAGGACGTGACCTCGAGAAGTATATTGGTATGACTGCCCAATTCTCGCATGTTACTGGTGTCAGTGCAGATGCTACTGCCAACTGGGCACGCAAGATGAGGCTTGCTGGGTTTGGTGTTCAGGCCACCGAACGTGTTCTAGCCAAGATGACATATGCTATGGAGCAGGCTGGCCTTACGACTGAACAGATGCAGTCACTGATGGCCGAGCAAACTGAGAAGGCTGGGGTCAGAATGTTCATCTGGGGCCGTAAGAACATGGAGATGGTACAGGATTATCAAAATAGGATGGTTGCATTTGCTGGCCAGACAAAGGGCAATGTCGGGGCGATGCAAGAATTGACAAGTACACTATTAGACAATGCTGTTGCGCAAAACATACTTGCCTCTAGGGGTGCAAAATTCCATTCACAACTTGAAGGTTTGACTGGTGCTGAGCGCAAGCTTACCGCAATCCAACTTGGTCTGATGGACGTGATGAATGAGATGTCGGGCCAGCTGGGCGACATTGATATACATTCTGAATCTGGTGCGTTACAAATGCTGAACATGGCTGAAGCATATAGCGCACAGGTTGGTGTTACTAAGGAATTATTGGCAGAGACTTATGCATGGGCTGATGCCAACAAGCTTGTTGGCGAGGGTGCGGTAAATGATTTCAACAAGTTTAAGTCGGCCCAAGATTCAGTGCTGAAGAATTATGACCAACAGAATAAGCTCAATGAGATGTATGGAAAGTCCATGCTGAACATGGGCAAACGGATTGAGGAAATACTCAACAAGATCACTATTGCTTGGCAGTCGCTAATCATCAGGATCAAGCCATACATCATGGCGTTATTGGATGTTATTGAGCCACTTATAGATGCGGTACTCAAGTTTATTGACCCCATGATAGCGATTGCACCTCCAGCAGAGGCGGCTGCAGATGCTGTTGGTAAGGTAGCAGAGGCAGCAGGGCCACTAACCGCTATTGTTAAGCCAGCAGAGGCGACTGCCGAAGCTGTCAGTAAAGTGGCCGATGCAGCTGAAGGCACGAGCGGTGCTGTAAAGGGTACAACGAATGCACTTAAAGGATTTGATATAACGTTCGGCGGTGTTATTAAGACGCTACTTGGGATAGGAGTTGTTTATGCCGTCATTAAGGTTGGCATAATCTTGCTTGGCCAATTTATGAAGGTTCTGAGTCCAGCTAAGCTATTGGCATTGGCCGCTGCTGTTGCCAGTGTTGGGCTTAGTGTTCTCATGGTGGCTATAGCGTTTAAAATGATTGCTGATCTGGGTGCTAGTGCGTTGATACCACTACTCATTATGGTGGTCGTGTTTGGCGCACTCGCCGTTGCTATTATAGCGTTGACATATACCGCCGCAGCGTCTGTGCCGGTAATGACTACATTGTCTGGTCTGTTGTTGTCCGCAGCTGCGGTGATGCTTGCGCTTGGTGCTGCTGTCGTGATGGTTGGGTATGGGTTCAAGCTACTCGCTTCGTCATTTGTTACTATGGCGTCACTTGGCTGGGCTATAATCGGGCCATTGGTAGCGCTGATTGTTGTGCTTGGCGGATTGACTGTTGCTGCATATCTATTGGCACCAGTTGGGTGGATAGTGGTTGGTGTGCTGCTTAGTATAGCCGCTGCGGCCTTGGCTGTTGGTGCAGCGACCATAATGGTTGGTGTCGGATTCAAAATGATGGGTGCCGCCATTGTGTCTGTTGCTGAGGCCGGTTGGGGTGCTATCGCGGCACTGGTTGCGATGACAGTTGCGATAATCGCACTTGGTATCGCTGGATATTACATGGCACCCGCTCTTGTTGTTGTTGCTGGTGTGTTGCTTGCCATTGGTGCTGCTGCACTGCTTGCGGGTGCTGGTATAGCATTGATGGGTGTTGGGTTCACACTTATAGCTAGTTCGTTGGCTACGATTTCAGAGCATGGGTCTGGTGCAGCAACAGCCATAGGCGAGGTCATGGTTGCGCTAGCTAAGCTTGGAGCTATGGGTGCATTGCTTGGTATTGGGTTAATAGCTGTCACTACTTCATTACTTAGCCTGGCTGGAGCTGCAATCGCGGCTGGTATAGGCATGGTTCTGATTGGCGCTGGCCTGTGGCTTGTTGGTGCCGCCATCAAGATGATGGGTGATGCTGGACCGAACGCTACTAATACGTTGCTGGCTATAGCTGGTGCGATAGCTGTGCTTGGCGGTGCTAGTGTTGCCTATGCACCTGGGATACTTGTACTGACTGTAGCGTTGCTTGGGTTGTCTGTTGCCGCGATACTTATTGGTGTCGCCGCCGTTGCGTTTGGGTTTGGTCTGAAGCTAATAGCCGGTGCGATTGATTCGATGGCTGGCGTTAGTGTCGCGCAGCTAGAGGAGATTTCGTTAGGATTGTTGACGTTCCTTGGTACCGTCATCGCTGCTAGTGTTATGCTGATCGCCGCCGCTAGTTTGATGATGCTTGGTTCTGTTGGAATAGGACTTGCATTTACTGCATTTAGTGTATCACTGTGGTTGATAAGCCTGTCTAGGCTGTCTGCAGTTGCTGAATCGTTTGATATGCTATCTAAGTCTCTTGATTCACTTACTAATGTCAACTACACCAGGCTGAAGGGTGTTGGTGGAGCTGTCAGGACGTTTGCTGCGGATATCAACAAGTCCAGGAAGGAGATCACTGCTGCTGTTTCTGAGCTTGATACATTATCCAATGCTGGCACTGGCGTTATGAACCTTGCTGATGCATTATATGATATTAATGAGATCAGTATAAGTGACGCATCCGTTAATATAGTCGATGGCATCAAATCGCTCGTGACTGGTCTAAAGAACATCAATACCGATCTTGATCGTAAGTCGATTGAAAAAGCCATCGGCAATCTTGTTAAGATTGTGCATTCGGTTTCTGGCAAATTGATACTTGGCTTTGAGTCGATGCTCAATACCAAGTCGTTTATCGAGAATGTTTTTGAAGAGATATCTAAGACGATCAAGGAGGGTGTAACCAAAATATCTGATGAGACGTCTAAGATAGATGAGGCTATGGCACCTGTCACCGAGTTACCGGCTGCGACATCGACACCATCTGAAGCCAGTGCGGGGTTGGCATTGCCAGAGGGTGTTGAGATGCCAGGCGAGATACCATCAACACAAGTTTTTGATCAAGAATCACCTAATACGTGGCGTCAAGGTAGGGAGAACAGTACAGCAACAAGACAACAGACTGCCGTATTGGGTGAAATAGTAGAAATACTTGGTGAGCTGCGTGATAAGAATAGAGATGTTGAAATATTAGAAGCACTGACGAATGTGAAGAGGTCCGGCAGGAGGAATCGTATCGGTAGCGGTGGTGCTAAGGGTGGCGGCGAGCCGGATGGAGGTTAGTAATGGCGTCCAGATTATGTGATATAGATACCAACATAGCTAGAGCGGCTGTGTTCGCAGTTCCGCAAAAGGGTCTTGACGATGCCCATCTAATAGGTAGAGGTTTTGGTAATGACTTTCTGACACCTGAAGGTAAGCTAAGACAACCAGGCGGAAAGGAGGGCAATGCGCGATCTAGGATTGCTTTTCAATTCCCGCCAAAAGTTGTCTCTGATGGCCGCGACGGCAATTGGACAGAGACTGCTGTCCCAGGTCAACCAGAATTTGCCGTATTTGCTAATTCTGGTTCTAGAAGAACAACTATAGAATGGACATATATCGTAGGTGCTATACCTGGGTGGGACTCTACGGAAGTCAAGAGGAATGTTGCATTGTTGAGGTCATACTATGCTAGAACTACAGATAGATTTATGAGCCAGGAACTTGTGATATTCCTTAAGCTTTGGATGATTGGTGGCGATCAGGAGCAGACATATAGAATGTTGTCGGTTGATATAAGCCATGGTAAGACACTAGTTGCACCACGGGGGCCAGATTTAATGTCGCCTGGTGATCTAGATAAAACATTCCCACTTAGAACTGATGTGCGTGCCGATCTTAAAGTGTGGACGGACGGAATGGGTAAAAAGGAAGCGCCAGAGGGATATGAAGGATCACTAAGTAACAGACCGCGACCTGGATGGTACTAATGTCTATTGATGTAGATCCATTTTCTCGATTTGCACAAACAGAAACTGTCTCCACAGAGGAGGGAGAGACGTTTGGTAAGTGGGTTGAGCCAGACGTATTGGTAAATGAACTGCCGGAAGATGCTATACGTAGGTATACAACCCCCAGTGCCCTTGAGGGTAGGCCGGACAGAATATCGCAGGTGTTGTATAATACAACACACTTGGATTGGCTGATCGTGGCCTTAAATGGCACCAGGGATGTTCTTAACTGGCCTAGGGCTGGCGACGTAATTAAAACGTTAGAACCATCGCTGGCCAGAGATCTGATACAATGATTGAAGATACATATACTGATATTAATGACAGATTTATATCTATGCGCAATCGACAGTTGCGCGGTCGATATCTTGGACAATTAAGGGCAGTAGTTGTTGAGACAAATGATCCGCTTCAGATATATCGCATTAGATTTAGATGTCCTCAGCTACACGACTCTGATCTAGAGGCGAAGGATTGCCCGTGGGCAGTGCCGGACACGCGGATCGGTGGTAAACGTGCTGGCGAATGGACACATCCGTGCATCGGTGACTGGGTCTGGATCACGTTTGAAGATGGCCATCCGTATGCACCCATCTGGACTGGGTTCGCTAACCCAACTAGGCGTAAATTGTATCCATACCCCTCAATTTTTGGGGTCACGCCACTGCCAGTCGATGAGAAAGGTGATCCGGCAGAACAACCGGAGGATTACGAAGAGGATTATCTGCCCAAAGACAGTAGGCCGATGAGCCACGGTCGGCAGGATCGATATGGCAATCTTGATATGAGCAGTGCTGTTGGCTTCTTTCCTGTTGAACACAAGGAGCCGCCGCCAGATCCAGACCATGACCCTGTTCAGTCTTTGAATGCTGGCTTGACTAGTGAAGAGCAAGAGAAGACTCCATTCAACCAGCAGACTGGAAAGCCGAAGGTTAATGATCCCGATCTGAAGTACATGTTGAGAATGACCAAGTACGGGCATCTTTATTTTATGGGTGACCAGGGCTATCATTGGCAAAAAGAAGGTGACGAAGGCTCGCTTGGCGAATTTGAGGGTGATTTTGATGAGGATGAAGAATTCGAGACCAAGAGATGGCTGGATATCCAGAAGCTAATAAATGAGGATGATCTTGGTAGCGACCAGAGACGCATTCTCGAGATGACTAGATATGGTCATTATAGGGAAATGCGTGATGTTGGCTGGAAGAAGTCGAGGGAGGGTGAATATGCCGAGGGTCGCAGGGACATAGTAAAACCAAAGGAAGACAGTGAGGGTGGCGAGTCTAGCAGTGAATCGGACGAGAAGGACGAACGATGGATTAAGACAGGCACACCGGGCGGTTGGTTATTCCAGATGTCTGATGTCGGGTTCGATGCCGAAGACGACAAATGGCTAAAACGCACGCTGCTGGAATCCGTAAAGGCACGCAGGAAAGAGGACGAGGAGTGGGAGGATGACGATTTCCGTGTGTCCAGATGGCTTGGTCGTCACGGTTTTAAGATAGCTATCGATGAGCGTGGATCTGATGAGAAGGATTCGGACACGAAAGAGAATCCACACGGTAGAGGTATCTTGATAAAAGGCCGTAGGTCACCGGGTTCTGAATGTAAAGAGGCGTCAGGTGATGAACGCGGTTTCTACTGGGAGTTCAATGAACAAGATAGTGCCAACTTTACTACTTGGGGCACGCCTTTGGGTTCTACTATCCAAATGAGCGATAAGCACAAGTATATTATGGCGGCTACCGATCAGTCTGACTATCCAACGGCGTGGAAGAAATTTAGTGATGTCGAGATACATGATGATTCTCTTGTCGATGATGGCGAGCACCCACAAACCAACTCGCATCACATGATCCTAGATGCCGCAAATGATTACATCAGGTTCAAAACGAAATCTGAGAGCGGCGAGCACCAGGGCCTAGAATGTCGCGACAGTGACCAAGGCGATGGGCCTTGGGTTGAGTTGGTTGATGCTGATAGACGCGGCCTGATATTCTTTGGCAAGGATGGAGTAGTAGCATTACATGGTAAACCGATTGGTACTCGCCGTGGTATGACGAATTTCGGTCAGTCACTATGGATGAATGACAGAACCGGCGAGATGGTCATTTACAATGAAAACAATGAAGGTCGATCGCAGATGATTTGTGGCGGAACTACCGAAGTCATTGGTAGGGACATCCAGGTGGCCGCGTTAAATGATGTTAGTGTCCGTGCCAGCAGACGCATTGTGTTTGATTGTAATGGCACCAGGCTCGAGATAAGACCCGGTATTATATGGGCCAATGCACCTATACTTGCACCGTTATTCTTCCCATTCTTCCCGACTATACCGCCTGCCCCAATACCTGAGGATATATTACCGCCAAATCAGGAGCCATCTGATCGTGGTAAACGCTACAACACTGAGATAAGTTGTCCGGATGAGGGAGAATCCTCTGGCGGGTAATTATCCTGGACAAAGTTATTATAGTCCCATGATTATAAGACATCCAACAGCACTGTATAGTAACCAAATCCCGCAAGAGCCCAGCGATGGCGGGAATGTCACGTTCACCATTAGTATGGAGAACCCAGAACGTGACGATCAACAGGTTACACGTCTACCACCTGCCGTCGAACTGCGTGAGAAGACTGGTGATAGGCTGACAGATGAGGAGCGTCGTGCTGCTCTTGGCGATTATGCCTATTCTGTTAATGAATCTCAGGCCGATCAGGTTGGTACATCCAAGAAGCAGTATGAAGCCGGGCAAGTCTTGGAGTTCACGACTGAAGAGATAGCTCCTCTTAATCCAATGCTGGTCAGTAAGCGTACCGAGATTCGCCATGACACCAATAAGCTAGATCTTACTGGACTGGGTATTTCTCAAGATGACATCAATACGATAGATTCTATCGCGTCGACACAGATGGATGATCTGTACGCTGAACTGAGCGTACAGAAGAACAAGCGAAAGAATGCTGAGACGGCAATTGGCGAAAATCAGAAGACGCAAAATGAAACGAACAAAGCGATAGCAGCTATCAATGAACTCGTTGATACTGCACCAGAATTATCGCAGACTATCAAGGAACTTGAAGCTAATCTGAAACGTCTTCAGGATGAGGCAACAGAACTGCGGACAGAGGCGAATGATGCCTCCGCCGCTGCTGACAGTATACTTGAACAGATTAGAAACGTTGCACAAGTGGTGCGATAATGGCTATATACTTCGGATTTAACCCACCGTTTGTTGGCGGCAACCAGGGCGTGTTGTCCCGCCAGGAGGATGAGCGGCTAATCAAGAATGATATATTGCAACTCCTTCTAACATTGCCTGGAGAACGTGTCCACGAGCCATTCTTTGGTACTAGAATCCGTGCGGCTGTGTTTGAACCGCTTGATGATGTCACGATGTCTGAGTTAGAAGAGGAAATACGGGCCGCAATAGCGAATGAGGAGCCACGTCTAACAGATCCGAATGTGTACATGCAGAAGGATGAGCAAAGGAACACGCTACGGATAACGGTGTCTGGAAGATTGACGCTGGACCCGAATACCATACTGAAAGCTGAAGCGGAAGTGCCGTTGCCAGGAGCCACATAATGAGTGATAGGGAAACACTTTTCGACCTCCCCACAGATCCTGAGCAGATTGGTATACTACTGCCTCCAGCCAATCTCAGGAAGATCAATTTTAGTGCGCTGGACTTCACAACTGCACGCCGGGCGACCATTGAGTACATCAAATCATACTACCCAAATGATTTTAACGATTTTGTCAAAAGCAACGGCATGATGATGCTGGTTGATATCCAATCCAGCAATGTTGCTAAGTTGAGCCTTCGTGGCGATATTCTTGCTAATGAGGGTTTCCTGCCGACGTCTACGACTGAGGAAGCTGTTATACAGCATTTGGCGCTGATTAATCAGAAGTTCAGGCAGCAGACGCCAGCGGTTGTCGATATAGAGATATCTGTGCCGACAGCATTGACTACTGATCTACATATTGATCCTGGCACGTTGTTTAGATTGCGTGGTCCTGATGGCCAGCCGGTATACTACGAGTTGTATCGTGCGCCTGGCGACTTCACTAGCAGCACTATAATTCAGGCCAGCAAACGTGGTGTTATTGGGTATGGCATCGAGGGTCGATTTGCAAATCCAACTGTTGTAGTCAGCACTGGTGGACCAGGGCAACAATTGACTGTCAACCAGCCGGATATACTTGAAGCGCCGATAACTGTGTTTATTGAGGCCGATGATGGTGTTGAGGAGTGGGCGGCAACATTTGAACCGCTCGAGCGGTTCGGCCCTGACGATAAGGTTATGAATGTCGCGGTCTTTTCCGATAGGGCAGAGTTCACATTTGGTGATGATGTCAATGGTCAGGCACCGTTGTCCGGTCAAGAGATCACTGTATCATATCGTGTTGGTGGTGGTATTCGTGGTAGGATTGGGTCTGGTGCGATCAATGAGACTCGTGCTATTTCGCCGATGCCTCCTTCTAACTCACCAATCCAGGTGCTATTTAGGAATGTTGCACCTAGTTCTGGTGGTACTGACCGTGAGACGATTGAACAGGCCAAGAAGCGTGCTCCTAGGGATTTCGCGGTCAGAGCGTTCGCATCGGACAGACCAGCGAGTATCGTTACTGAGGGTGATTATGCACAGGTTGCAACGACTTTCGCCCATCCTGTTTTTGGTGCTGTTGCTAAGGCGATTGCTACGATCCGCACCGGTCTGAACGCTAACCTGGTTGAGATTTACATATTGGCGGAGGGTCCTGAACAGCTTGTAACACCTAGTGTTGGGCTCAAGCTGGCATTGAAGAATTATATTACTGAATTCAATGTCTTCACAGATACCACTGATGTCTTGGATGGTGCTGTAAAGTCTGTCGATGTTGAGATGACTGTAGTTGTCAATAGGAATGCTGATGCCACATTCGTCAAGACTAGGGTGAATGAGGTACTGGACAACTATTTCAACGTCGCAAATAGAGAGATGGGACAACCGCTCTATGTATCCGAATTAACAGAACTCATCACTGGTGTTGATGGTGTCCTGTATGTTGATATCTTCAAACCTAGTGACAATATCCTTGCTACCAAGGAGCTTGCAGACCCGGATTTGAAGGGTGTTGGTATCAACGAGATTATTATCGAGGGCACTCGAGACGTCAGAGTGTACTACGAGCCCGCCTACAAGAAGAGTGGAACCTAGAGCACCTTTGCTAACTTCCGCAAGGTTTCTAGGTCATCCTCACCGCCTTCATCTATCCGCTCGATATCGTGTATAGATACGATACCGTGATTGTCTGTCCAGTAGAATTCTACTACGTTACCTGATTCTAGTACCCTAAATCTGTGCCATATGCCAGTTGGTACTGATAACTCCATGCCGGGCCGCAAAAGCGTTAGCTTACCGAGTGACATATGTTCGGCTATTTTTGGCTTCTCACGCCATTCTTCTATTATTAGTGCACCGTCTTGAACTGTGAATATATTGGCTCGTTCTTTGTGTCGGTGACAGCTGCATCGCCACCCTTCTTTGACTCGTAATCTACTGACGGCGACGTCTTCTGATTCGAACATGTGCTCGACGTGTCCCCAGCATTTTTCTTCCCACATTGTATATCCCCGTTGTTTATTTAGAGTTCCGTAGATATGTTGTGACACGTCTTCCTTTGATATGTACTGCCCATATCAAAAATTTGGTAACGGAGTGGAGGTTTAATGTGTGAATTACGCGACAAGGTGACCCCCATTTGGCTGATCGTTTACGATCAAGACCCATCTAAAGCATATACGTTCACTAGTAAGGAGAAAGTGGTCGCATCTGTAGAGGGGGCGCTTAGGTCTAGTAATACTGGGGATAATCCAGATATTGATGTGATTTGCGAGGAAGTGCTATTAAAGCTTGATGAGGCGTGGGGGATGTCTTTTATCCTCATGCGGATGTTCGATATAGAGTTATTTATACATCGTCTAGATATAGATCGACACAATGCCGTTGGCAAGATACTAATGGATGCGCATGATGCATTAGATGGTGTTGATGATGAGCTAGCTGGTAGGATTGACGATTTGTTTATTGATCCTACTGTTCTTATGTCAAGTGGCTAGTTCTTTGTCGAATTTGTCTTTCAATGCACGCAGTATACCGGCTAGTGTTTTGGCCTGATCATACTCTTCTCCGTGCTGAAAAGTCAACACCGACTTTGGGTTTTCTGGGTCGACGACAAATGCGAATGCTGTTTTTATGCCTGCCTCGTCGCAGGCTGCAGATAATTGACCCATGAAAAACTCGTATCGCTCTTCAAACTTTATCGAGTCATCATTTTGTGTGGGAGTTTCGTCAGTATGGGAGTTGGATTCTTCGGACATCTGCTCTACTCGTATTAGATGTTAACGAGACTTCTGCCTCTGCTGGTTAATCATGCCTAAAATACATACTGACCCTGAAGTAGTTTGGAAAGTTTGGCGCTGGTGCTGCGAGGCATTTGCTAAACACGGGCGTATACTAACATTCCCAGAAGGCACAGATCCACAAAAAACCTATCAGTGGCGCTACGTTTCGCGATTGGCGCGGCGACTTGAAGAGTGGGATTTTGATGACCAGACCTCACAAACGTTCATTCGGTCTATTGCTGAATATGTTAGAGAACGGAAGCTATACCACAAAGGAATGTCAGTCTTCTTTCAGGCCAACATACTGCAGATATGTTATGAACGTGTCATCGCACAAGACGATGAAAATGATGAAAGGCTGGAATCATTAAGAGCATCTAGACACTTTTTAGATGCTAAGCTTCGTAGTGATTCATTGTATGAAATGCTGATTGACAGGCCAAGACTTGATGCTGATTTTAATATCGTTCGATGGTTTAGGGATGGCAAGATTTCACTCTGGTATCTTGCCCTGTCGAAATCTTGCGTCCGTGCCATGGCAAAGCTTGCTAAGGCTATGCCGAAGCAACGGTGCCTGCTTCCGAAGCAATCTGATATCTACTTCGCTAGGTCTGAGGTAGTAGATGATGTAGCAATAAAACAACAAGCCGAAACCATTCTAGGATCTGATTGGAGAGAGTTGTGCATACGCTAACAAGGGAAGAAGTTAAGGATGAACCTCGTGCATATTTTAACGGCTTGCATAATAACGGGTTTAGCGACGACGATTACTTTAGACTAGACGAACGATTCCTTAACCGCTTCAATGGTAAGAAGCCAAATTTTGGATTCAATGGCCTTGGTGAGTTTGTCTTTTATCGCACATACTCGAGAATCAAGGAAGATGGAACAAAAGAATCGGCAATGGACACGTTCAAGCGTGTTGTTGAGGGATGCTACGAGATCCAACGCCGCTATTGCGATATGCTTCACATTCCTTGGACACTTGAACGTGCACAGGTATCTGCCCAAGAGATGTTCACAAGGATGTGGGAATTCAAGTTCCTTCCTCCGGGTCGTGGGCTTTGGGCGATGGGAACCAAATTCATGTGGGAGCGTGGCAGTGCCGCGTTGAACAACTGCTTTGCGGCTGAAACCGAGATTATTACCAGAGATGGTATAAAGAAAATCGGCGATCTGGTCGGCACCACTCAGACGGTGCTGACGACTGGCGGCAAATGGGTTAATGCACCCATCCGGTCATTTGGTGAACAGGAATTGAAAAAGATCGTTTTGCGTAGGGGCAGGCACCGCAAAACGATTTATGCAACACCAGATCATAGGTGGTTTGTAAAATCGAAATCGCGGCAGCTTGTTACTGTTGGTGGCGGTGACGATCATGGGACATATAGGACTCGCGAGTGTTCGACAGACCAGTTGAAACCTAACATGCGTCTTGCTGCTAATTTCGGACAAGGTATAAATAACAATAAGCTGCGGCCAAGTCCCGTTGGCATAATGCACGGCATATGCTTCGGCGATGGCACCACTGGCTCTGCATCTGAGGACCACGGCACATACTTATATCTATGCGGGCAAAAGAACGAAGAATTGTTGAAATATTTCCAGCAATTCCATGTGACTGATGCACCAGAGCGGGGGTCAGAAGGTGCTAAGCGTGTTGCCGATCTGCCAAGAGCGTTCAGAAATGCACCAGATATCCGTGAGGCCCGCACATATCTGTATGGATGGCTTGCTGGGTATTTTGCGGCAGATGGTGATATAACCAAAAAGGGTACGTGTCGTATTGCTAGCTCAGAGAGATCTAACCTGGAACTTGTGAAATCGGTCTGTGCCATACTTGGTATCGGTGTTCATGACATAACTGAGAGTCTTCAGACGGTTAAGCATGACGGTAAAACGAAGAAGTTCATAGGTTATCGTATTGCCTTGTTTGCCGACCATTTGTGCGACGATTTCTTCCTGCTGTCTGACCATCGTGAACGGTTTGAGGCCCTAGTTGCGAATCGCGGCAGGGCTATACCGATGTATAATTTTTGGTATGTTGATTCGGTTGACGATAGCGGGAGGTTTGAGGAAGTATTTTGCCCGCAAGTGCCAGAGTATTATGCATTTACTCTCGATGGAAATATTCTTACTGGCAACTGTGGATTCATATCGACAATCGACATAGATAAAGATCCTGCAGAGCCGTTTTATTTCATGACGGACATGTCGATGCTTGGTGTTGGTATTGGCTTCGACACGCGAGGTGCTGGCAAACTCGAGATTGTTAAGCCCCACAATGAAGAGAAGATCTACGTCATTCCTGATACTAGGGAGGGTTGGGCTAATTCAGTTAGGCTTCTGGTGTTGTCCTATACGCACCAGCCCGAGCTTGGCCGTCTGCAGTATGACTACAGCCAGATACGTCCGGCCAACACACCCATTAAAGGGTTCGGTGGTAAGGCTTCCGGTCCTGGTGTTCTGATTCGTCTCCACGAGATGATGCGGGAATTGCTTGAAAGTGTGTTGAGACGACCGGATAGTCGTCTTACGAGTGTTGATATCGTCGATATGATGAACTTCATCGGCAAGTGCGTTGTTGCTGGTAATGTTCGTCGAACTGCGGAGATCGCATTTGGGATGCCCGACGATCTTGCATACATTACTATGAAGGACAACAACATCTACCCCGATGAGTATGAATCTCATCGTTGGGCATCTAATAATTCGGTGTTTGCTGATGTTGGGATGCCCTACAACAAGCTCGCGAAGCAGACATCTATAAATGGCGAACCCGGATATCTATGGCTTCACAATGTGCGGAACTACGGTCGCATGATTGATGGGTACCAGGAGGGTATTGATCGGTTGGCTATGGGTGCCAACCCATGCGTGGAGCAGTCGCTCGAGAGCCATGAATTATGCTGTCTAGTTGAGACGTTCCCGACGCATCATGACAACGCCGCCGATTACCATAGGACACTGAAATTCGCCTATTTATATGGTAAAACGGTCACACTGCTGCCGACACACTGCCGGTACACAAACTCGGTGCTCCTACGCAACAGACGAATCGGCCTGTCGCAGAGTGGCATAGTACAGGCGTTTGAGAAGTTTGGCCGCAGGCAGGTTCTTGATGAGTTCTGCGACAAAGGTTATAAAATTGTCTGTAACTGGGACAAGATCTACGCCGATTGGTTATGTTGCAAGAGATCAATCAAGAAGACGTCTGTTAAACCAAGTGGCACTGTTTCTCTTTGTGCTGGCGCTACGGCTGGCATCCATTATACTATCGCACCGTCGCGGCATTATTGGCGTCGTGTACGCATTGCTGCGGATAGCATCCTTGTCAAGATACTGGTCGATGCTGGTTATGATGTTGAAATTGATGCTAAGGATGATAGGACGATGGTTGCTAAGTTTGGTGTTAGTGCACCGAATGCTGCGACGGTCGCAGAGGTATCGATCTGGGAGCAGATTAAGAACGCTGTTGATTATCAGCGCTACTGGGCCGATAATCAAGTATCGTGTACTGTCCAGTTTACACCAGAGGAAGCGTCGCAGATTCCTAGCATCTTGGCAGCATTTGATGATGAGTTGAAGGGTATCAGCTTTTTACCGCAGTTGGACCATGGCCATATCCAGCCTCCTTATGAGGCGGCTACAGAGGAAGAGGTGACTGCTTACAATAATAGCCTCAAGCCTATTGATATGTCTCGTTACATCTTCGAAGATGCTAGTGGTACTAAATTCTGCGATGGGGATACCTGCAGCGTTATTTAGTATTTCATAGTTCATGAAAGAACTATACGAATACGTGGAATGGCTACATAAGGTAGACGCTTACCATAGAAAACGCGGGTTCAGACTATCTGAAGCGTCCGATACGATCTGCACTAATCATCTGATCGAGGAAGCGGTCGAGCTACAAGCAGAAGTGCTTAATGATGACGACGCTGGTATTGTGAACGAATGTTCTGATCTGATGGCATGTGTCATTCATTTGCTTGTTAGCCGCAACATATCGATCGACGATGTTCAGCATGCAGCCTTGAAAAAACTAGGGAGTGTCTTTACTACCGATAAAGATGAGGTGCTGACTTCTAAACCGGGCTTTGCTAGGAGTAATCGTGAATGATTGCGACAGAGAAAAGCCGCCTAAGTGTGTTTTAGCTGGTATGCAGCTTATCCGTGGGTGGTTAGAACGGTTTGGGTATACATCGGCTACTGGTAGGTATGTGATTGGTAAGTGTATACAAGCAACATTCATGCACGACCATATACTGAAGCCAGACCTCATAGTCACTATTTATTTCAGCGACTCATCTATCATAATGAAACGTCGTTATAATGATGATAGCTACATTGGTACTCTAGCAGATCCGAACATCAGAGACAAAATAGATGCGGCAACAGAATGGATGATGGTAAATCCACAACCGATGCAAGATTAGCTGGTGCTGGGCTAATTGCACATTTCCTATTGAAATGCATGGAGGACCTTGGCTATCTGCCGTCAAATTATAGGCATTCTGCGGCGTTTGATTTGATCTGGTTTGAGGATGCTCAGGGCGATAAACTTTCAGTAGAGATAGAGCGACCAAACAATGTTTATATATTCTATGGTAGCATCAAAATATTTATAGGGACATTTTGCGACCCAGAGTTGAAGAAAAAGCTCAGAGCAACAGTTAAGGGCGCTTACAGGAAACCTCGAGTGGAACGTAGGCGATGCCGGAACGTACCGTATGATTGCAAGAATAGTAGATGATAGGTGGATCTACCTCGATAATGTGACTGAGTGGGAAGAGTCTATGATAGACGACCACTTCAGTGCTGAGGTACCCAATAGCAGATATATAGAAAGCTCTGAGTTACAGAGTTGGGACGGCGTTTATCGCCGATATAATTTTCAGCAGCAGCGATTGGCTAGGCCATTTCTTGGCGAGCTAAGGGCATTCTGTAAAAAGAAGGATCTGCAGATAGTTGTTGAAGATAAGCGTCCACCGGCAAAATACAAACCAATAAGTATAGATAGACTCACCGAATCATTTCTGCCTGGCATTACACTCAAGGATTTCCAGATCAAGGGGATAAAGCGGGTCTGGTCTACTGAAGTTGGAATATTCGATATCCCGACTGGCGGCGGGAAGACTGAGTTAATGGCCGCTGTCTGCAAGATTATTAAATGCCCAACTGCCATTATAGCTGAGCAGAGAATTGTTATTGATCAGATCCGCGAGCGGTTGACGCTGCGCGATGTCTGCGAGGAGCCTGGGTTATTCTATGCCGGGAAGATGCCTACTGGACAACTGATTATTGTTGGGACAATACAATCATTGGTAGCACCTACCAAAAGGCCACAGAAGCCAGAGAAGGAGAATTATAAAACGACGGAGCACTCGACCCAGGAGAAGAAGTACAAAGCCGCAAAGAAACGCTACGAGATATCTCTGAAGGCATTCAGGAGCAGGAACAAGAAGGCGAAGGCCATCAGAAAGCTCATCGGCAAGTGTCATATGATATTGGTAGATGAGTGTGATCTGGCTACTGGCGACACATATAAGAAATTATTCCGGTATTGGTTCAAGGGCCGTCGACGATATGGGTTCACTGGTACTCCGTATGATGAACAGAAGCCCGTACAGCAATTATTCCTGAGGGAACATTTGGGGTCTGTTATATATAAGCAGACAAAAACACAGGTCCAAAAAGCTGGCTTGATAGTACCATTAGAATATTTCACAATAGTAATTGATGGAGGCGGCAAGAAGAACGACGATAGGGCATTCGATATAGCACTTGATGAGGATATGATCTATAGTGACCAATTCCATAGAATTGTGAGGGCTTTATGCGCTAAACACCGTGATGAGGGAACACTTATTCTTGTTGAACGGCACGATCTGGGGCATGCGTTGAATGCAATAATTCCGGATTGTGATTTTGTATACGGTAATACACCAAAGAAGAAAAGACCGGAAATCCTTAGTGCATTCGAAGATCGTAAGATAAAAGTACTTATAGGTGGAAAGAATGTTCGCCGTGGATTAGATTTATCCGGTGGATGCGAGAATTTAGTCCTGGCAACTGGTGGTAAACTGGAGTCGGAGTTTGATCAACGCCTTGGGCGGGCACGTCGCCTCAATCCTAATGGCAAAGCCAGGGTGTACGATTTTTACTGGATGGGCAACAAGCACCTCCATAAGCATTCCGTGCGACGCCTAAAATCTGCTATTAAACTGGGTTGTGAAACGCACGTCGTTTATCCTGATGGTATCATAGATGGTGAAGCCTTCGTCAGATCACAATTCAAGCGGCCAAACTTCGCCAGGCGCAAATGATGTAGGCCCTGACGACCCATCAGTATTACAGCGCAAATTCTACTTCATCAATGAGATAGTCGAGGATCAGCTACGCGAGTATCTCTGGACTAGCTGTACAGACGTGTGCCTAAGAAATGCTATAATGGCACACGCCCCCGAACTGATACAGCAGATCATACGTAAGCAGAACTTGCATATGATCTATCCTGGCCAAGAAGAATCGGCCTTTGGTGATCTGGTTCAAACTGCGTGGACGCAGATAGAACGCACGCTCTATAAGTTCAGAGCCAAGCCGCATTGCAGGGTCTGTTATAATCCAGATAGACCGGTCGATTCTGCCTTGTATATCCCAGCCGACAACGAGTATGGGATAATCACGTTCAAGGATCTGTTCAAGCACATTGGCGGTCGTGTGTGCCCACATTGTAGGGCTAGGTTGTCTGATAAGCCTCGTATAGAGGCTAAGCAGGGCACATTTGGTGGTTCTACTACTGTGCTATTCAAGGGGAATAGTAAAGTCTTCAATATGTGGTCACAGGTGGCCCGTACTGTCATCCTGGCGTTCGTGAAGAAAGAGGGTAGGGATAAAAAGAATGCTGGGTCATATAAGGAACACCTGACTAATTCTATGCGGGTGGATCAGGACCGCCTAAAGAGATTCTTCTCGGAGGCGGAGGAATTATGCAAACATAATGATGATCAGATGTGCTGTCTTCGTGCATTGATCAAGGTAATATCTGAGGACGATAAACCGTATGATGGGTTGATAGGTAAACTAGTGGAGGCTTCTGGTCTTTCTAGATCGCAGGTCACATCCTTCATAAAGATGATGCGTCTTCGGAGCCAAGATTTTACAGACTCCCCTCTCAATAGGGAGATTGATCGTGAGCGACAGCAAATTAAGCTCCAACAGCAGCAATACCAAAACGACGAATTTGACTGACTTGTTTCGTCGTATAGATGAGAAGATTATAACTGTTGATGATTTCAACACTCTAATCGTTGAAACGCTAGCTAAATCATCTCACGAACGGATCGCTAGGCTAACCAGATCGCCAGCTACAGATCCAACCATCCCAGACCCTGTCAAAAAAGCGGGCAGTGCTATTAAGCGCCATGCCGGTACTGACGCTGGCCCAGAGACGAGCCCAAAGAGGACGCATCGCGGCAAACGGGCAATTGAACGTGAGAAGAGCAAGTTTAGCGAAGCTGTTAACTTCATACTTGATAACAAGGGGAAGCCGATAGAGGAATGTATCGATCAGCTTGATGTGATCGAGGATAAGGAATCCTTGCGGCGTATGATAAAACAGCTCCATAGGGAGCGCAGTGCACATATCGATGTCGAGTGGCTATCAAGAATAAGCGAGTATTTACATGGCCGATGAACTGCCAGATGAAGATCAGGAATTGCAGGATTTAATCGGAGAGCTTGAGAGTGA
>Ga0180431_10000656_pt1 | contig 49425 bp, 38 predicted proteins | sample SS_ome_11_FD_132459 | JGI IMG/M metagenome (GOLD analysis project Ga0180431, IMG submission 132459) | Hypersaline lake sediment archaeal communities from the Salton Sea, California, USA - SS_1_MS_1 metaG | ecosystem: Environmental > Aquatic > Non-marine Saline and Alkaline > Hypersaline >... | reverse complement strand
AGAGAGAAAAGGAATCGAGCAGGGAGTTCGCCCGCATGGCGAAGTATGAAACCATCCTGGTCAGCACGGACAACGGCGTCACGACGGTGACGCTCAACCGTCCCGAAATCCACAACGCCTTCAATGAGGTGATGCTGGCCGAGTTGATCGACGTCTTCGGGAAACTGCGGAAGGACGAGCGCACTCGAGTGGTGATTCTCACCGGAGCGGGCAAATCGTTCTGCGCCGGGGCCGACCTGGCCTGGATGAAGAAGGTGATCTCCTACACCTACGAAGAGAACCTGGAGGATTCCAACCAGATATCCGAGTGTATGCACGGACTCTACACGCTTCCGCAGCCGTCGATCGCCAGAGTGAACGGAGCCGCCATCGGGGGCGGCATGGGCCTGGTGTCGGCGTGCGATATTGCGATCGCTGCGGACAGCGCGGTTTTCAGCCTGAGCGAGGTCAAAATCGGTCTCATCCCGGCTTGCATCTCGCCCTATGTCCTCAAGCGGGCGGGGGAAGCCCGATGCCGGGAGTTCTTCCTGACCGGTGAGAGGCTGACGGCGGACCGCGCCTTGGCCGCCGGTTTGATCAACCGCGCCGTTCCTCCCGGGGATCTGGACCAAGCCGTGGCGGAGACGGTGGAAAAGCTCCTCTCCAGCGGTCCCCGAGCCCTGGCCACCTGCAAGGAGCTCCTCGAGAGACTCCCCGAGATCAGCCTGGAGGAGGCCAAGGGGTTTACGGCCCGCGTAATTGCGAACCTGAGAATGGGCGAAGAGGGCCAGGAAGGTATGAACGCTTTTCTGGAGAAACGCAAACCCGCGTGGCGGCAAGGCGACTAGGCGAGGACGCAACAAGACTCACCCTAACGAGCGAAGGAGTTGCCCACAAACATGTTCAAGAAGATTCTGGTCGCCAACCGGGGTGAGATTGCGGTTCGGGTCCTTCGGGCTGCGCGGGAAATGGGGATTCCCACGGTAGCCGTCCACTCCGAGGCCGACCGTGAGGCGCTCCACCTCCGGTTCGCCGACGAGACCGTTTGCATCGGTCCCGCCGAACCTGTCGCCAGCTATCTCAACTTCGAGCGGGTGTTTGAAGCCGTCGCGTCGACCGGGGCGGACGCGGTCCATCCGGGCTACGGCTTCCTGGCCGAGAACCATCTGTTCGCTGCGGCGTGTGAGGAGCGAGGACTGACTTTCATCGGTTCCTCCTCAGAATCCATCCGCCTCCTCGGATCGAAGACGGAGTCCCGGCAGACCATGGCCGCCGCCGAGATCCCCGTCATCCCCGGAATGCGGGCCGAGGGTCACTCGATGGAGGAGTTCATCGCCGAGGCGAAGAAGGTGGGCTACCCGGTCCTCATCAAGGCGGCCGGCGGGGGCGGCGGCAAGGGAATGAGAGTGGTTCGCGAGGAGTCCGCCCTGGAGGAATCCGTGGCCGCGGCCCGGCGAGAGGCGGGCTCCGCGTTCGGAAACGACGAGGTCTATCTCGAGAAGCTCATCGAGAAACCCCGGCACGTGGAATTCCAGGTCCTCGGAGATCGCCACGGAAACGCCGTTCATCTCTTCGAGCGGGAATGCTCCATCCAGCGCCGCCACCAGAAAATCGTGGAGGAAAGCCCGTCGGTCGCGCTGGACGCGGAACTTCGCCGGCGGATGGGCGATACGGCCGTCAAGGTGGCTCTGGCCAGCGACTACACGAACGCCGGCACCGTCGAGTTCCTGCTCGATGCAGACGGGAATTTCTACTTCCTCGAGGTGAACACGCGCATTCAGGTGGAACACCCGGTCACGGAACTCACCACGGGAATCGACTTGGTCAAGGCCCAGATTCGAATTGCGGCCGGTGAGCCGCTCTGGATCGCGCAGAACAATCTTGTCCAGCGAGGGCACGCGATTGAGTGTCGAATCTACGCGGAAGATCCGGAAAACAACTTCCTCCCCGCGGCCGGAAAGATCCTTTTTTCCGAAGAGCCGTCGGGACCCGGAATCCGCGTGGATTCCGGTATCTACTCGGGCTACACCGTCCCGGTGCACTACGATCCGATCCTCTCGAAAGTGATCGTCTGGGCGGAGACTCGCGAGGAAGCCATCCGCAGAATGAGGCGGGCCCTGGCCGACTATCCCATTCTCGGCATTCGGACGATCGTGCCTTTCCTGGATGCGGTCCTCGATCATCCCCAATTCCGGAAGGGAAACACCTACACCGATTTCATCGAGCAACATCTGAAGGGCTGGACTCTCCCGGCCGGCGATGGGGACGTGCTCACTCTGGCCCTCATGGCCGGGGCGCTTGCGTCCCGACAACCGGCGGCCGGTGCATCCGGACAAGACCACGGAAAGCCCTCCCCCTGGAACACGCTGGGGAAGTGGGAAATCGCGGCGAAATCATAGGCGCCGAAGAGGCAGGAGAATGATCCACACCGAACTGATGTACGGGGACGAAGAGCACGCGATCTCGGTGGACTCGAGCCGGGGGACGGCCTCGGTGAAGATCGGCGACGAGACACTCGAGGGGGAGATCCTCCGACTCACTCCGAACGCCCTCTCCATTCAGATGGGCAACCGGCGAAGAACGGCTTTCATCGCTCGTTCCGATGAGAAGATCTTCGTCCACGTCGGGGGGCAGCTGTTCGAGTTCACCGAGGCCGGTACGGAGCGGCATGCTTTCGCAGGAGGGGCGGGAGCAACCGGCGATGGTTCGGTGTCCTCCCCCATGCCGGGACGCGTCGTGAAGATTCCCGTAGCGGAGGGTCAGGAGGTCGAGAAGAACCAGATTCTGGTTATCGTTGAAGCGATGAAGATGGAAAACCCGCTGAAGTCTTCCGTGGCGGGAATCGTCAGCAAAGTTCACTTCTCCGAGGGTGACCTGGTCGATGCGGGGAAGCCCATTGTGGAAGTGGAACCTTCGGAAGACTGAGCGTCTTCACCGCCCGAATGGACCTCCAGGGCCTCTCGGACGACTCGCCCCAGTTCCTTCATCCCAAAAGGCTTCCCCAGGATTTCGACTGAGCCCGGTCCCTCCCGATCTTGCGGGCGGATGCCCCCGGGATCTCCTGTGATGAAGACCACCGGGATGTCCGGAGCCGTCTCTCTGATGCGCCGGAGCATGTCGACACCTTCAAGATCGGGCATATGTGCATCCAGCAGGATCAAACTGACGGTGTCGGCCTGCTGTCTGAAGATATCCAATCCTTCCGTACCTCCGGCCGCGCCGATACTCGAATAGCCGAGAGCACGGAGCATCTCACGGACCGCACGCCGGAGATCGCTTTCGTCATCGATGACGAGAATCCGACGCGAACTCATACGGCTTGTCTCCCTCGTTCCAGAGATCCTGCCTCCACCGGCCGGATCTTCCACGAGACACATCGAGTGTCCCGAACCGGCTCGCCCTGACTCTCGGCGCACGAAGCCCACATCATCAACACCGCCAACAATTTCAACTCTTCGCTTGTGTTTTGTCAAGCAGAATTCGAGTTTTTTGACATCGGACACGCCCCAGAGAGTCGGCCTTCGTATCCCGACAACAAAGGCTTGATTGGAACTCGCAGATGTGGTAGAATTAGAATAGGTTACAGAGAAGGCCGCCGACGGGGCACGGCCATGAGGCCGTGCCCTTGTCTATTTCAGTGCTTCTATGGAGGGACTCCTTGCGAAGGACGTTGGGCGGTGTTCTGATTCTGGCGGCCGCTTTGGGTGGATCGCTGCCCGTCTCGGCCGAGCGAGCCTGGATCGCGCTCGAACCCGCAGGCACCCCCGCGCCCGTTTCCGCTCGGGTCCTTCCGGGAGGTCCCGATGAGGTGGTCCTCGAGGTCGGCATCTCGGGGTTCTACGTTGGAGAGATCCATACCGATCTCGGTCTCTTCACGCGGGTTGAGATCCCGGGATGCGGCGAGACGGCCGACGTCGGAAAGGCTCTTCTTCCCGTTCTTCGCCGCGCCATTGAGATTCCGCAGGGCGCCGAGCTTGAGATTGAAGTTCTCCGCCTCCGCTCCACCCGATACCTCTTGTCGGATCTGAAAACCTCGTCCCGAGTCCTCCCGGTCCAGGAGCCGGTGGTGAAGTTGCCCGGAGAGCGGGAATCCGCCGCCTTCGCCTTTTCGGAGGATTTCTATGCGTCGGACGCGCCGTATCCCGCCAACGAGGTCCGGATCTCGGAGACCGGGCAGCTCCGGGCGCACCGCTTCGCGATGATCGAGTTCTCCCCCGTTTGCTACCGACCGGCGTCCGGAATCGTCGATGTCGTTCGCAGCATTCAGGTCAAGGTCACCAGCCCCGGCGCGAATCGCGCCCGGACCGAAGAGGTTCTCACGAGATACGCTTCACCCGAGTTTGAGGAAGCCGCCTCCCGACGGTTTCTCAACTACCGCCCTCCCCCGGTCAAGGCCGCGCCGGATTGCCCGGCCGCCTATCTGATCATCACCGACGCGGCATTCTATGACGCCATCCAGCCGCTGGCGGAGTGGAAGAACCGGAAGGGTTACGCGACCACCGTGACAAGAACGAGCGAGATTCCCGGCGGCGCGACAACCACCACGATCAAGGATTACATCAAGAACGCGTGGTTGAACTGGGACGTGCCCCCGACCTTCGTATTGCTCGTGGGGGACGTGTCCGACATTCCCAACTGGACGGGAACCACGAGCGGCAACCCACCGACGGATTTGTACTACAGCACGATGACGGACCCCGACTACATTCCCGACCTCGGGATCGGCCGCTTCTCCGTGACGACCGCGGCAGAGGCGAGTCAACTTGCGCACCGAGTGATCCATTACGAGAAGAGCCTGCTTCCGACGACGTCCTGGTTCAAGAGGGCCGTGTTCATGGCCTCCGAAGACAATTACTCCATCTCCGAGGGCACGCATAACTACGTGATCGAGAACTATCTCAACCCCGCCGGATTCACCACGGACCGGCTCTACTGTCATACCCACAGTGCCACCACACAGCAGGTGAGCGACGCCTTCAACGGGGGCCGAGGACTCGGAATCTACTCGGGTCACGGGGCTACGACCTCCTGGGCCGACGGCCCGCCCTTCTCTCAGAGTGAAGTCAACAGCCTCACGAATCTGGACATGTACCCTTTCGTCCAGAGCTATGCGTGCTATACGGGGGATTACACGTACGGCGAATGCTTCGCCGAGACCTGGATTCGAGCCTCTGACAAGGCCGCGATCGCCTTCTGGGCTTCCTCCGTGACGTCGTACTGGGACGAAGACGACATCCTCGAGAAGGGCGTCTTTCGGGCGCTCTTCGACGACGGCCTGACCTGGATTTCGGGAATGACGAACCAGGGCAAATGGTACCTGTACGAGCACTACAGCGCGGGGGGATCCACGCGGCGCTACTACGAGATGTACAACCTGATGGGCGACCCTTCCCTGGACATCTGGACCGACGTCCCCACGGCGGCACAGGTCACTCATTCGGGAACGTGCCCCGTCGGCGCCGGTGCCTATGCCGTCCACGTTGAGGACACCCTCGGCCCGGTGGCCGATGCGCGGGTGTGTCTGGACCTGCCCGGCGACGTGTACGAGACGGCGTGTACGGAGAGCGACGGGCGGGCCCAACTCACCCTCGATCCGCCCCCTTCGCAGGTGGGGACGATGAACCTGACCGTCACGCGCCACAACCTCGCGCCCGCGTGTGAGACCATCGAGGTCGTCGTCCCCGCCGTCGTCACCGTGGATCCCGACACGATCCAGATTCGGACACCGACGGCCGTTACGGTGACGATCCAGGACACCGTGTCTCAACCGATGGCGGACGTCGTCGTGACGATCGGCGGGTGGGGCGTCGATCCGCCTTTAGCCGACACCACCGATGCGCTCGGCCGAGCCGTGGTCACGGTGGATGCACCCTACGGCGAAACGCTGAGGGTCGTCGGCCGGGAAATCGGCGAAGGGTTTGATTGTTTCGAGCGAACCGTGGTTGTGACGGGAGGTCTGGCCCAATCCAATCCACGCATCGAAGCGCGCGTGGACGCTCTCGGTCTTGAGGGGGCGCTGACTCCCAACTTCGAGGGAACCCTCCTCGGCCGGGTGGACGGCGTGGGTCTGGACCTCTACGCCGTGGGATGCGGGGTGGACACTTTCGTGTCCTCGGCGACCGACACCGCCGTTCTGCGCGTCACGCCCGCCGGTCCGGGAGTCGTCACGGTCGCTCTCTCCTACCCCGGGTATGACCTCCACACGGAAGCGGTCCCCGTCGTCGACGTGTACGGGACGCTCTCGGGGACCGTGTCCGAAGCCTCGACGGCGAACCCGCTGGCCGGTGTTCCGGTCGTCGTCTATCCGGCGGGAGCAGACACGGTGGCCGCGTCCCCGTTATGGGATCTCATCAGCGCGGCGAACGGGGCCTATGCCGCGCCCGACAGCCTTCCGGCCGGAGAGTACGACATCTACGCCCGGAAGTTCGGCTATCTCGATCACGCCGGGACCGCCCGGGTACTGTGCGGCGCGAACGTCCACGACATCTGGATGGTGCCGGCGCCGACGGGGGTGATTTCGGGGACCGTCACGGAAGAGGAAACCGGTGGACCCATCACGGCAACGGTCCGGATCTACCGCTCCGACGACGGGTCTCTTCACTCAGAGACCGGTTCGGATTCGCTCTCGGGAGGCACCTACGTCACCGCTCCGCTGCCTTATTTCACGTACCTCGTCCAGGTGAGCGCTCCGCATTTCATGACCCAGAACGTCCCCATTACCGTGGACGAGTCCCCCGAGACCCTGAACATCCTGATGGCGCCGACCCGGGGAAACGTCCTCGTGATCGACGACGGTACGGGGAGCAGGAGTCGAGAACCCAAGCGCGGGCACAAGGGCGTTTGGATTGTCTTCGACGGACCCGAGATCGTCGATGTGGAGACGGAGAAGTCCGCCGCCGTCCTGGCCCAGGATCTTGAAGACCTGGGCTACGACGTGACCATCGAAACACCCGCATTTACGGAACCGGCCGCGTGGTTCGACTTCGATGCCGTCATCTGGAGCTGCGGAGACAACGCCAATCCGGTGTCGGACGCGACCTGGAGGTCCAGTCTGAACGCGTACGTCGCCGCACACGGGAGACTCCTGATCGAGGGCGGCGGGGTCGGCTACGACGCGGCCAGCTACCCCGGCTACCCCCATTTCGCCGACACCACCCTTCACGTGACCGCGTGGGAAAACGACTCCGCCGGACATCTGGCGCTCTCACTTCCGGCCCACCCCATCGCCACCCTCCCCAACGCACTCCCGCCGACCCTGGCCATGACGTACTCGGCCTACGGGGACCAGGACGCCCTGATCCCCGACGGCGAGACCCGCATCGTCTACGATTGGAGTTCCGCGGGCGGGCGAGGCGGCCTTCTTGTGTACGACGACAACCCGGATCCCGGAGCATCGCAGGTCGTTTTCTACACGTTCGACTACTCCAACGTGTCGGACCCCGGCGTAAGGAAGGATCTGCTCGAGAACACGGTCGTCCATCTTCTCGCCCGGGAGCCCGAACCCGGAGGATCCACGTGCGGCAGCGTCCGGCTGTTCGAGCAGGCCACCCATGACGGCGTCGTCGTTCGAACGCACCCGATGGGTCTGTCGGATACGACCGACGCCGACGGGAACTTCGAGATTGCGGGGCTCTACGGCGGGACCTACCTGCTGACGGCCCGCAAGAGTGGATTCGCGGACTCGACCGTGAGTGTGGAGATCGCGGGCGGCGGGGCCGCAGAGAACGTCACCTTCACGCTCTTCCCGGTATACGAGCACATGGAATATCCGGAAATCGCGATTCCGGACAACAACAGCGGCGGCATTCGAGTGTACCTCGACGTTGCCGAGGACCTGGAAATCTCGTCGGTGGACTGCTACGCCGACATCACGCACTCCTACAGGGGCGATCTCGTCGTGGAGCTGACTTCGCCCACGGGCACGACCGTCCGGCTTCACGACCGCACCGGCGGCTCGGCCGACGACATCACGACCTGGTTCGATATGGAGACCCCGTGCGACGGACCCGGCTCCATGGGCGACTTCGCCGGAGAATCGTCCCAGGGCCGGTGGGAGCTCATGGTGAGCGACCTGGCGTCCTACGACACCGGAACGCTTCACCAGTGGGGACTCAGGATCGCGGCGCCCCGGTATGCCGGCGTCGAGGAGGAATCCGCCCCCGACGCTCCGGCCATGCACTTCCTGGCGCCCGGCTACCCGAATCCCTTTAATCCCGTGACCCACGTCCGCTTCGGGCTCTCCAGGGCGTGTGACGTGGATCTGTCGATCTACAACATCCATGGCCGGCGGGTCAGAGTGCTGGCCTCCCGCCCGTATGAAGCCGGGCGCCACACGCTGGCGTGGGACGGCACCGATTCCAGGGGCGCGACCGTGGCCAGCGGGGTCTATTTCTGCCGCCTCTGTGCGGAGGGATTCACGGCGACGCAGCCGATGGTGTTGATGAAATAAACCAGAGTTCTGAGTTCTAAGTTCTGGGTTCTGAGGCAAAGGGCAAGTGACAGGGGCGAGTGACAAGGGCAAGGGTTTTGCTCTGTCCCCCGGTCGCCTTCTAGGACTTCCGGCCACGAAGTTTATCTGCGTAATCTGCGTAATCTGTGGATAGGGTTTTTCGGTTTTCCAATCTGTGAAATCTGTGGCTAAGGTTCGGGTTTATCGCTCCCTCGCGAAAGGATCCGCCGTCCCAAAGACGGCGGATCCTTCGTAATGTGGAGCGGGGTTGTTCCTTCTGCTTTTCCGAAACGTCAAGAACAAACCGCCCGCGAACCCCAGGCCCCCGGCACTTCGGAGCCCCTAGTACACACTCACGGGCACTCCCGCTCCCTCTTTCGCCTGACGCGCGATATCTTCAAGTTGCGACACGGCCACCGGCTCGAGACTCCGCTCGGGCGCCGGCCGGTCCAGAGTATACACTTGAACACTGCGGGGTCGGATGCGCCCGACAAGGCCGATCCATGCCATGATCTCCTCCGGGCTTGTGTTCCCATTTTCCCCATGGGCAAAGAGGGATTGGAGGACAGGTCCTTCCAGCGCTTCCAGCCCCGCGATCAGTTCTTCCCATTGGACGCCGCGACAAGGCCGGTTGAATCGCCGCCACCCGGTCTCCGTTCCGGCGTCCAGCTTCATGATGGGTTCGTCCAGGCGACCGACGGCTTCACGGATCTCCCAACGGCCGATGGTGGATGAATTCGAGAGAATCGCTGTTTTCACGCCCACCGCATGCCGGTCTCTCAGCGCATTGACGACATCGACGATCTCGGCGAACTTCGGATGAAGCGTCGGTTCCCCGTTTCCCGCAAGCGTGATGTAGTCCAGCGCGTGGTCCCGCGCCAATGCCGTCTCGACGGCCCGTCTCACGTCATCCAGAGAGGGCAGATCGTTTCGCTCCGACAGATCCAACCCGTGGCGCTCGGTCCAGCCGTACTGACAATACAAGCAGTCGAAAGAACAGAATTTCCTGGCGCGGGGCAGAAGATTGACGCCCAACGACGCCCCGAGCCGGCGCGAACGGACCGGCCCGTAGATAATCGAGTTCTGGAGGGAGAGTACAGACATCGCCGTCACTCCAATCATGCCCTTGGCTGGATCTGCTTCTCTGTTTCTCCGCTTCTCTGTTTCCGTGCCATGAGGGGTCGATGGTCCACCATGGCTACGGCAGCGCCAGCGAGTCTCGATCACCGAAGCCGGCCGTGGAGCGCGAGCGCCCCAGTCGATTCCTGGCCACCTTCCCGATGATGGAGAGCCCCTTCTCGATGTCCTTCGGTTCATGCGACGCGAAGCACACGCGCATCGAGCTCTCGGCCCCACCGAAGGGTGAGAACAGTGAACCGGGCGCGTACAACACGCCGGCGGCGGCCGTCTCACCCAACAGTTCCATCGCATCGATATCCTGGGGAAGCGTCACCCAGAGGGAGAGTCCGCCGTTGGGTCTCTCCCAACGGGAACCCTCGGGAAAATGACGTTCCAGGGCCGCCATGGCTGCATCCCGCCGGATCCGATAGGCCTCGCGGACCTTCTTGAGATGGCGGTCGTACGCACCCCGCCGACAGAACTCGTACGCCGCGGCCTGGACGAGAACCCCCGACCGAAGATCGCAGGCCTGCTTCGCCTGAACCAGTCGCTCGGTAATCTCACTCGGCGCGACCACCCAACCGATCCGCAACCCCGGGAACAAACTCTTGGAGAATGTGCCGATGTAGATCCCGAGCCCCGCACGGTCCATCGACTTCAACGCAGGTTCGATCTTGCCTTCGAATCGGAGATTGGCGCAGAAATCGTCCTCCACGAAGGGCACCTGATACTGTTCCAGCAGCTCCATCAATGCCCGCGTTGCCTGCCTGCCGAGGCAGTGACCCGTCGGATAATGAAAGTTGGGAATCACGTACAGAAACTTGGGATGATGCTGCGCCAGGATGTTCTCGAGGGCCCCAAGATCCAGGCCTCCCCCGTCTCTTCTCACGCTGAGATACGTGGCCTCGAACGCGCTGAAGGCGTTCAGAGCCCCGAAGTAGGTCGGATCCTCCACCACAACGAGATCGTCGGGATCCAACAACAGCCGCCCCACCAGATCCAACGCCTGCTGTGACCCGCTGACGATCGTGACTTCCTCCGGCTCGGCCTCGATCCCGAAGGCGGTCAGCCGTGCGCTCACCCATTGCCGAAGAGGAAAGTACCCCTGGGAGGCACCATACTGCAGAAGCGCCCGTCCGTGCTTCCTGAGCGCGGCGCTCATGGCCCGGCTGAACTCCTCCACGGGGAACAAGGAAGCCTCCGGAGCCCCCCCGGCAAAAGAGATGGAGGCGTCACTGACCTTGACGGTTCGGAAAATGACTTCCTCGCGATTACTCATCCGGCCCAGGCGCTTGGCAAACGCGGCCCTCCAGAGCTTCGAGCGAGCGGGGCTTGCATCGGAGACGAGTGCGGGCGCATCCTCTCCCGAACCCGCCTTCGGGGCCACGAACGTGCCCTGTCCGATGTGGGAGTGAACCCATCCCTCCGCCTCCAGCTCCGAGTAGGCGTTGATGACGGTCCCGCGATTCAGGCCCAGATTCCGGGCCAGATCCCGCGACGCAGGGAGTTTGTAGCCGACCGGGAAGGTGCCCTTGTGAATCAGCCGCTCAAAATGGCGCTTGAGCTGGAGGTAGATGGGGATCTTGGCGTTGCGGTCGATATCGATGTGCATGGGATGCTACCGGGCGTCGCTCGTCCGGTGAATCGGCCGAACGACGGAAACCCGAAAGGCGATAGGCGATCGAGTTGAAAGGATCGCCCCACGTCGGCATCAGGCCAACGGCCTTCGCCTTTCTCCTCTCTCCCTTCAACTCACCTGCGGGCCGCCCCCGAAGGGCAACCAGGCAGAAGGTGGACCGCCGGCAAGGGGTGTCCCGCGACGTCTCTTCGGCTCTCGTAGTCTGAACCAACTACTCGTCCGGCTTGCCGGCGGCAACCTGCCGGTATCCTCGTTTGACCGGAGAGCCCAACCGCTGCCGAGATTGGACTTCCGGACGAAACCCGATTGCCCCTGGGTTCGCGCAGTCCAATTTACCAAGATTCTAGATCCTCGTCAAGATCCAATTGGTTCGTTTTCAAACGGTCCATTCTGAGTCCTCCTTGGCTTGACAACGCCCCGCATTTCCTCTATTGTCTCCTTGGCTCTCATTCGATCATTCAATGAGGAGAGATGCTTGGGCGCATGCAAGCAGTCCGGCTGCCGGTTGGCGCCGCTCACCCATGCAGACTACTGTTGGGCTCATCTTCCGGATCGAGAGACCTTTCGGCGCGATCTTGAGAGCCGGGTCTCCAAGGGTTCGTTGCGGCGTTCGCACCTGGCGCACGCCGATCTCCACTCCCTGGATCTCTCCGCGGCCGACCTCGCCGGAGCCAACCTCAGGGGAGCCAACCTGGAGGGTACGGTCCTGAAGGGAGCGAATCTGGAGCAAGCCAATCTCATCGGATGCCGGCTTGACCGGGCCTGCCTGGACCAATCCAATTTCCGGAATGCGGACTTCTCGGGCGCCTCCCTCGCGGGCGTAGCGGCGGCGGACGCCTGCTTTGACGGCGCACGTCTTTCTTCCGTCCATGCCCCGAAGGCCGGCTTCGAGAACAGCTCCTTCGTGTTGGCCTTTCTCGATTTCTCCGTCCTTTCGGACTCTGTCCTGAAAGGAACGGTTCTTGATTTCGCGGTACTCGGCGGGAGCGACCTCACGGGTTCGGGTTTTGAGGGGGCGAGTCTCAGAATCGCCAATCTGGTGGGAGTCCGGGGCCGTGGCGCTCGATTCGACCGGGCCGACCTCTACTACGCCAGGCCGGCCAAGGCACTTCTTGCCGGGGCTCGCTTCACCGGTGCCTCGCTCCATCGTACCGTTTTTCGTGCGTCCGACCTTACGGGCGCCGTTTTCTCGAGTGCCGACGTGACCGGAGCCATCTTCGAAAGGGCCCGCCTGGTGGACGTCGAATGGAGCGGGATCGATCCGTCCGGCTGCAACCTGAACGGAGCGGAGCGGTAGCCCGGAAGATCCAGAGCGAATGGGGAACTGAAATGATCCTCCATCATTTCCTGTTGGACGTGAACGATACCAACTGCTACCTCGTGGCCTGCCCGGGAACTCGAGAAGCCATCATTCTGGATCCGGGCGAAGTGTCGCCGGATCTGGACGCCGCGATCGAGTCGGAGGGACTCAAGCCGGTCTTCATCGCCATTACACACGATCACTTTGATCACACCGGCGGAGTCGGCTCTCTGGCCGCCCGCCACGGCGCCACCGTGGTGTCCCGGTCGGGCACGGTCTGCGGGATCCAGGGGCGGGCGATTCGAGAGGGAAACACTCTCAGTGTCGGCCAACTGCGGGTTTCGGTGCTGGAGACCCCCGGCCACACGCCCGATTCCGTGAGTTTCGCCGTCGAGGATGTGATTTTCACGGGCGACGCGCTGTTCGCCGGCTCCGTGGGCGGAACCTCGAATCGCGAGGATTTCGAGACCGAAATTGCGAACATCCGTGAGAAGATCCTCTCCCACTCCCGGGGCACCCGGCTTTTTCCCGGCCATGGTCCACCCAGCACCGTGGCTCTGGAATCGACGTTCAACCCGTTTTTGCCGTGAGACGCTTTTGCTTTGACACACACACGTGTCTGTGCTAGCTTCTGCGGATTGTGGGTTCGTGGAGAGGCGTGGAATTGCGGACCCCGGAACTCCGAGTCATCGTTCCGCCGTACCGACAGAACGCCCGCGGAGAACCGGTTCCAGCCTGCTGACAAGTCGAGCGAGATTCCGCACGGGTTTCCACATCGGTCAGGGCACATCTGCAACTTACCTTCAGGAGGAAGAACGTGTCTGCAGTCACCAACACCGAACAACTGATTGAAATGGGAAAGCTACGCACGGAGTGGGCCGGTCTGGAAATGCCGGTACTTGCCCTCGAAAAAGAGCGGCTGGCCAAGGAACGTACATTCGACGGCCTGCGCATCGCCATTTGCGCCCATCTGACGTCCGAAACCGCCAACCTTGGGCGGACGCTGATGGCCGGAGGCGCGTCCCTCGCCCTGACGGCCTCCAACCCCCTCTCGACTCAGGACGACGTCGTGGAGCTTCTCCGCAGCGAGGGGGCCAAGGTCCACGGCAAGAAGGGCGAAGACCTCGAATCCTACAACCAGGGCATCAAGGAAGCTCTGGAGACGGACCCCCATTTGGTGATCGATGACGGCGGAGATCTCATCAGCGCCATCCACACCTACCGGAAGGACCTCATCGGCCACGTGATCGGAGGGGCCGAAGAGACCACCACCGGCGTGAAGCGGCTTCGCAATATGGCGAAGGACGGGAAGCTGGCTTTCCCGGTGATCGCCGTCAACGACTCGCTGACCAAGATGCTGTTCGACAACCGCTACGGTACGGGCCAGAGCACGATCGACGGAATCCTCCGCGCCACAAATCGAATGATCGCCGGGAGCCGGTTCGTCGTCGCGGGATACGGCTGGTGCGGTCGAGGCGTCGCCTCCTGCGCCAAAGGACTGAACGCCCACACCATCGTCACCGAGGTGGATCCGGTGCGGGCCCTGGAGGCGGCCATGGACGGCCACCGTGTGATGACGATGGACGAGGCCGCGGAGATCGGCGACTTCTTCGTTACGACGACGGGAGATTGCTCCGTCATTCGGTACGATCACATGAAGAGGATGAAGGACGGAGCCATTGTCGCCAATTCCGGCCACTTCGACGTCGAGATCGACATGGCCGATCTCAAGAGGGAGGCCAAGAGCGCCCGGCCCGTCCGCCACTGCCTGGACGAGTTCGAGCTCACGGACGGGCGCAAGATCTTCATCATCGGCGAGGGGCGGCTGAGCAATCTGTCCAGCGCCGAGGGCCATCCCGCCTCGGTGATGGACATGAGTTTCGCCGATCAGGCGCTGTCCCTGGAGTATCTGAAGAAGAACCAGGGAAAGCTCGAGAACACGGTGCACACGATTCCCGCCGAAGTCGACCAGCGGGTCGCCGCGCTCAAGCTGAAGAGCATGGGTGTGGCCATCGACACGCTGACGAAAGAACAGCACAAGTATTTGAACTCCTGGGAGACCGGTACGTAGTCCGGATCGCGCACGGATATCGAGAGGAAGCGCTGTGTTCTCCGTGAGCAGTCGGCGCTAGGTTCTCTGTTCTCGTTTGCGCGTGACGCGGAGTCCCCAGATGGCAATCAATCAGGGCATCGTCAATCTGATTCCGGATTCCCTCATTCGCGTGTTCGCCGGTCCCTACGTGGCGGGCATCGGCCTTCAGGCGGGGATTGACACCGGCGACCGGCTGTTCCGGGACCGTAAGATCCTCTCCACGATGGACGTTCTCGGCGAGGAACTCCACCGGGACGAGGACGTGGAGTCCACCGTGCGGCTGTACCTCCAGATGGTGCAGGTTCTGAAGGACCGGCCGCACTGCACGATCTCTCTCAAGCCCACCCAGATGGGGATCCACAAGAGCTACGAATACTGCCGGGACAACATCGAGAAGATCGTGGCACGCGCCGAGGCGGCCGGGATCGACGTCACGCTGGACATGGAGGACCACACGCTCACGGACACCACGCTCCGGATGTATCGGGAGCTGCAGAGTGAACATCCCCGTTTCGGCACGGTCCTGCAGAGCCGCCTCTTTCGGACCGATTCGGACATCGATGATCTCGCCGACGTTCGGGCGCGAATCCGGCTCTGCATCGGAATCTATGTCGAGCCGGAGAACATCGCTCTTACCGACAAGCCCTCCATGAAGCGCAAGATGATCGAGCAGGCGGAAAAGATGTTCGATCACGGACACATCGTAGAATTCGCCACGCATGACGAGACGACCATCGAGCAGGCCCTGGTACTAATCGAGCGGAAGCGGATTCCCAGAGACCGGTACGAATTCCAGTTTCTGATGGGTGTCCCTCGAGATGCCATCCAAGAGCGCCTGATAGCAAACGGGGTTCGAGTGCGTCTCTACGTCCCGTTTGCGGAGAAATGGGACAACGCGACGCACTACTGCAAGCGCCGCCTGGCCAACAATCCCAACATGGCTTTTTACATCCTTGGCAACTTACTGAAGAAGACGTTGAGGAATTGAGGTGCGTTTCCTCCGAAGAATTTCGCTTGGGTGATTGTCGAGATTGCTTGACAACTCGGGCCCGGTACGGGTAACTTGGGGAGTTAGTAAGTACCCACTTTCGTTCTCAACAGGACCATAGAGAGAAAGGAACCGCCGTGTCGTCCAAGGTGATGTCCCTCACTCCGCAGGGCTACGTCTTGTCCGCCCGAGTTCTTCTCCTCGTGTTTCTGGTGCTCGCGCTCATCGCCGGGTGCGCCAAGGAGCGATCGGGCGTAACGACTCCGGTTTCAGGGGACACGGGTTGCGTAGGATGTCACACCAGCCAGCAGTCTCTGGTCGCGACCGCCGAGGAGGACACCTCCTCCGCTCCCCCCAACACCGGCGAGGGCTGAGGCGGAGAGGTGCCTCAGTTGGAGGTATGGGAAAAGGCCCTGGTTTCGGATGCTTTCCTGGCCGATCTGCACGGCAAATCCAGTTGCACGTTCTGCCACCAAGGCGTCGGGGCGGCGACGGATAAGGCGCAGGCACACGTGGGAATGGTGGCGGATCCCTCCGAAAGTGAGGCGACGGCATGCGTCGATTGCCACCAGGGTATCGTCCAGCAGCACGCCGCGAGCATCCATGGCACCCAGCAGGGGTTTTTCACGAGCATCACCCGGCGAACCGGACTCGACGCCGCCTCACCGGCGCTTGCCGAGATGTTCGGAGCGGACTGTGCCAAGTGTCACACCTCCTGCGGCCAGTGTCACATCAGCCGTCCGGCTGCCGTGGAAGGCGGGCTGGTGTGGGAACACCAGGTACGCCAAACGCCAAACCCGGTCAAGCAGTGTATGGCGTGCCACGGAAGCCGCGTGGCCGACGAATTCCGCGGGGTGAACGAGGGGTGCAGTCCCGACGTACACTACAACAACATGATGAATTGCATTGATTGTCACGACGCCGACGAGATGCACGGCGACGGCACCACACCCGACAGTCGCTATGATGTTCTCGATTCACCGACCTGCATGGATGTCGGCTGTCATTCGAATATGCCCACAGCCCCTGAGAACGAATATCACACCGAGGATCATCTGGACAACGTCGCCTGCCAGGTGTGTCACGCGGACGGCTACAAGAGCTGCTACCAGTGCCACGTCGGGGAAGGTCTGCAGATTCCTTCCCGAATCGACTTCCGCATCGGACGGAACCCGCGGCAGGACAGCCGGCGGCCGTGGACGTACGTTACCCTACGCCATGTTCCGATCACTCCCGACAGTTACTCGGAATACGGCATCTCAACGCCGCATTTCTCCGACTACCCGACGTGGGTTTACGCGTCCCCTCACAGCATTCGAAAAAACACGCCGCAGACCGCCTCCTGCGAGGCGTGTCACGAAGATCCAACTCTGTATCTGACAAGCGCGTATGTGGATTCCCTGGTTGCCGAGGGAACCATGGTAGAAGAGGAGGTCGCCGCCAACGAAGACGTAGTGGTGGACGAACTGCCAAAGTGGAACTAGTGCCCGATAGGCGGGCACAACAGAGAGGAGGAGTACCGGTATGTTCAGTAAGAGGATTCTCTGGCTGATGACCCTGGCTGTCGGAGTCGCTCTCGTGGCGGGTTGCGGTGACGACGACGAAGATAGTCCGATCACCCCGACCCCGGTGGACCAGTTTGAGGTCGTGCGGGCCGCCCTCGACACGTATCTTGCGTCGAGTGACGGGGCCACCCTCGCCGCACAGGATCTGTACGACAACATGAACCACGGGGACGACACCAACGACTACTTCGTGCTCAGCGTCCGGGCTGAAAGCGCCTACGCGATCGGCCATATCCCGGGCGCCGTCAACATTCCGTGGCGGAGCACGGCCGATGCGGCCGAGCTGGCCGTTCTCCCCGCGCTCACGAAGACGGATACGCCCATCGCTGTTTACTGCTATACGGGCCATACCGGTGGCGTGGCGACCACCGCTCTTCGCGCTCAAGGCTGGGAAGCCTACAATCTGAAGTGGGGCATCATGTCGTGGACGACCGACGCTGCCATCCGTGTCGCCAGCGCTTTCAGCGAAGCCACCGATGCTCATGACTTCCCGACGGAGACCACGGCCAACACACCGACCACCCATGCGCTTCCGGAATTGAATGTCAGCTCGTCCACGGACGAGGCAACGATCGTCCGCGCCGCCCTCGACGCGTACCTTTCGTCGAGTGACGGGCCGACCCTCGCCGCGCAGGATCTGTACGACAACATGAACGACGGGGACGACACCAACGACTACTTCGTGCTCAGTGTGCGGTCCGAAAGCGCCTACGCTCTCGGCCACATCCCGGGTGCCATCAACATCCCGTGGCGGGATACGGCGGACGCGACGCTCCTGACCGGCCTGCCCACGGATCAGCCCATCGCCGTGTACTGCTACACCGGCCACACCGGTGCAGTGGCGACGACGACGCTGCGGGCACTGGGGTATGAAGCCTACAACCTGAAGTTCGGGATGTGTGCGTGGACGACCGATCCGACGATTCGCGCGACAACCGCCTTCGACGAGGCCACTCACGCGAACGACTTCCCAACGGAGCCGTAGATCGCGGGTTGAGTGGGCGAAAGCCGATTCGCACGTACGGTGACCTGCCGAGGCCTTGTGCAGCGTCACCGTACGTGTGGGTCGGGTCCGTTGGAACCAAGGGGACAGCTGATGAACGGCAAACGAGTCTTCGGGAATCCGTTGAGACAACGGGTGCCGGCGGCCTGGCTGATGGCGGCCGGGTGGCTTGCCATGGCGGCGTGGAGTACTCCGGGGGAGGCCACCATACTCAAGGGCAGTCTCCGGACGTCGGCCTACGCGCGTGAGGCGCCCGACGCCGACGGCGATCTTTCGACACAGGCAGATCTGCTTCAGAACGTGCGGCTCGATGTTCTGCAACTGGGCGCACGCGCCTTCTCCCTGCATACGTCCCTGACGGCCCGGGACGTGGCCGGCGGAGCGGAAGTGGACGCCCGGACGCGTCTCTACCTCGGCTATCTGCGGATTGCGCCTACGGCGTCTCACCTTGGGGGGCGCTGGGACGCTCGGGTCGGCAGGCATTGGGTGTCGGCGGGCGTCGGCACCGGGACCGTGGACGGCGTCTCCGTTCGCCTCCGAAGGGGCCGTGTGGCAGAGGTGTGCGGCTTCTTCGGCACGCTTGGAGTGAGACAGGGCGACGGGATCTACCTCGATTCCACGGATGATTCGGCCCGTTACGGGGGACGAATCCGATTGGGTCATGCCATCGGCCCTCTTGACCCCGTCCTGGCGGTCAGCTACGAGCAGAGCCAACTGGCCAGCGCGGACGACAGCGAGCGGCTCGGGATCCATGCGAATCTACGGTTCCCCCAAGGCGTCCGTCTTTACGGGGACTGGCGCAGGGATCTTCTCAACGACCAGACCATCCGGTTTACCGGCGGAATCGAACATACCACACGTACCCGCGCCTGGCAGAGTTGGCTGGAATATTCGAAGCGGCATCCCTACTTCCGCGCCTCCTCCTTCTTCTGGACGTTCGACGCGTCCTCCACGAGCGCCGTCCGGGGCGGGTTCCAGGTTCGAGCCTGGCAATCCTGGCGGATCACCGTCGACGGCGATCTCATAGAGTACGACGAGGACGGGGAGAGAGAGAAGGGAATCCGCTTCATGCTGGGCAGAGGCGGAATCTCCGTCGGGTGGCGCATCCATAGCGGCTATGGCGGTGATTCCTCAGGGCTTGTCATCGCCGGGCATCGGGCACTCGGGGAGCGTTTGAGCGTGAACGCCAATCTCAACGTGAGTCGGCAGCGGTACGGGGTGCTGGAGGAAATCGAGGAGGATCAGTCGCAGCACGTCGTGGCCCTCCGGTACCGCATCCGGGACACCGTGACGCTCACCGGACAGATCGAAGGATTGACCAACGAGCGATTCGAGTACGACACGCGCTTTTTGGGAACCATCCAGTGGCGCTTCCGGCATGTGCTCGGAACCAGGGAGGATCAGCGATGAGAGGAGTGGCGGTGTCCTCGGGCGTCGGGGTGCTGGTCGTCATAGCCCTGATCGGCGTGCTGGGTCAAACGACGGCGGGAGAGCGATTCCCGCATGCCGTCCACATGGAGGCGGAGCTGGAATGCGAGTCTTGCCACGAGGTGGCGGAGAGCAAGGACCTCGGCACCTCCCTCTTGCCGGACGCGGAGGTCTGCGAGAATTGCCACGATCGTGAAGATCTCGAGACGTGGGGGTTGACCCAGTTCGACCGTCCAAAGCCACGGTTCGACCGATTCTCACACGAAACGCACTACGACATCGACATCGCCGGGGAGACCGGGTGCTTCGTTTGCCATGTCGCGCTGGGTCACCCGGAAGAGGTGGGCGCCGTGTCGCTCGCCGGCCACGGACTGTGTTCTCAATGCCACGACGGAGGAACAGCCGACGACGCGTGTGAATCGTGCCACTCGCAGCCGGTGAAAGGTGCACCGGCCGGCACGTGGTGGGGTCTGGCGCTCCAGGAATCGTCGCCTCATGCACCCGGCTTCCTCCATCGCCACCAGTTCGACACCCAAACGAGTGAGTCCGAGTGTGCGAGCTGCCACTATGAAGAACCGTTGTGCAGCACGTGCCATCATGGGGAGAACGTCGAGTACGCCGTCCACGAGCGTATCTGGCGCTTCACGCACCAGCAGGAGGCAATAAAGAACCTGCAGGACTGCCAGTCCTGTCACGAGCTGGATCGGTTCTGCACCGAATGCCACGCCGCTGAAGGGATCAGGCCCGGAAACCACGAACTGCCCGGTTGGATGTCCGGTGACGTTCATGGTCTGGCCGCACGGAGAGATCTGACCTACTGCGCGAGTTGCCACGAGGCGGACCCATCGGTCTGTGCCGACTGCCATTAGTCTGCGTGTTGTACGGGTGCCGGGACGGGGGATCTCGATCGTTCGGGCAGAACGGATTGATGGATTGGCTGCACGGAAGGTGAGACTACGAGTTTTCCTCCACAGAACCGTCGCTGGGTGAATCGTTCTTCTTCAATAGACCGCGGACCCATATCGGGACGTTGTTATCGACGAACTCGCACGTCTGATAGTCCCCATAGCCGAGCTGGGCCCACAGATTACAGTTCAGAACGCAATCCATGACCAGCCCCACAAATGACCGGGCCGTGAGGAGCGGGTCCACGTCGTGCACTTCCCCCCTCTCGATGCGTTCCCTGAGGACCCCCTCAATATACTTCACGAAAGGGATTCTCCAACTCATGTACAGGCGGTCCGCCTCGGGGAACCCCGCCTCGGTTGCCGCCAGCAGCAGTTTCGATATCCCGGGATCCCCTACGCCCACCTGGAAGATTTTGCTCGCAACCGCCTTCAGAGTGCCTTCCAGGGGCTGATCGATCGGCAGAGCGGACAGGGAGGATTCAATATCCAGATCATCGACCTTGGCCCACAGGACGGCTTCGAACAGTGCCTTCTTGGAGGGGAAATGCTTGAAGATCACGGATTCACTGACTCCGCACAGCTGGGCCAGATCCTTCGTTCGAGTTCCCTTAAAGCCTTTTTCTGCAAACAGTTCTGCGGAAACGGCAAGGATGGCCCTCCGTCTCTGGCCGGCGGACAGTTTCCTTAAGGATGCTGCGGGCATAGGTTGAGGACTCCCTGCTGGAACACTCGGCCACAACACTCGTGTATGTAGCTGTTGAGAGTCAGCGCTCACTCCCGGCAGGCGCTTCCATGGGAATCGTCCTATACACAGGAGCCTCTGTCAAGTCCAATCCCGCCATAGTCCTTGGCGAGGGGATCTTTGCGTTGCATTCCGGCCGGCTTGTAGCATGTGCTCACGGAGGAAACGGTGTGCGTTGTGAATTCGGCTGTCGAAAGTCCTTGACAGAGGGGACTCTCTGTGGCAATCTCATTCGGTTATAGCGAGTACTTACTCTCTAGATAGGGATATGGGCCATGGATCGGAGAGGATTTCTGAAGACCCTGGGGATTGCCAGCGGGACCGCCCTCTGCGGCCCTCTCGCGCATGCATCCCAGGAGCCGAGCGGTCAGGAAGAGTTTTCCGCCACTGTACTCATGGACGTCGGTCTGTGCATCGGGTGTCGAAAGTGCGAGACGGCCTGCGCCGAAGCCAACGGCCTTCCCGTCCCCGACTCCGAGGACAAGTCCGTGTTCCAGCAACACAGGACGACGAGTACCACCCAATGGACCGTCGTCAACCGGTACTCGACCGAGAAGGGCGATGTGTTCGTCAAGATTCAATGCCTGCACTGCAACCAGCCTGCGTGCGCTTCTGCGTGCCTCGTGAAAGGTCTGGAGAAAACGAAAGAGGGGCCGGTCTTGTGGCACGAAGACCGCTGTATGGGCTGCAGGTATTGTATGATTTCATGCCCCTTTGACATCCCCAAGTTCGAATACGACAAGCCCATTCCCAAGATTCAGAAATGCATCATGTGCTGGGACCGACTGCAGCAGGGGCAGATACCCGCTTGCGTCGAAGTGTGCCCGGTCGAGGCTCTCAAGTTCGGCACGCGAAGAGAGCTTCTCGAGAGTGCGAGGACCAAGATCTATCAGAACCCCGACAGCTACGTCCCCCACGTCTATGGCGATCACGAGGTGGGAGGAACGGGGTGGCTCTACACCTCTCCCGTTCCGTTTGAACAGCTAGGATTCAAAATGAATCTCGGATCCACCCCCTATCCGGAATTCACGAAGGAGTTCATGTACGGGGATCCCGTACTCCAGCTGCTCTGGCCCATGCTTCTCCTCGGCATGAACAAGATCACAGAGCGCAAGGCAGAGGTTCAACAGCGAGGTAAGGAATGAGATCGGAAACGGGACCCCTTCCTGCCCCGGCGCGCGAATCCAGGAAACTGATTCCCTTTATCCTCGGCGAGCTGAAACCCAAGGGGAAATTGCTCACTCCTTTCAACGTGATCAGTGCTCCCATCATCCTGCTGGGTCTCGCCCTGGTGGTCCTCCGGTTTGCCAAGGGGTTGGGAGCGGTGACGAATCTGTCCCAGGAGTTCCCCTGGGGGGTCTGGATCGGTTTCGACGTCATCACCGGAGTTGCGTTTGCCGGCGGCGCCTATGTTCTCACCTTCATGGTGTACATCCTCCGGGCCGAGAAGTATCGCCCGATTGTCCGGGCGACGGTCCTGAACGGTTTTTTGGCCTACGTCTTCTACGCCGGGGCGCTGCTGCTCGATCTCGGCCGCCCCTGGCATATCGTCAACCCCATTATCGGCAACAAGTTCGGGGTGAGCTCGGTGATGTTCGTGGTCGCCTGGCACTTCGCGCTCTATACGCTGGCGGAATTCGTGGAGTTCTTCCCCTCCATCGCTGAATGGCTGGGTTGGAAGAGAGTGAGAAAGATCTTCGGTTCGTTGACCCTGGCCACGGTGATCTTTGGAATCACCCTCTCCACGCTGCACCAGGCCGGCCTGGGCGGCCTGTTCCTGCTGGCGAAGAGCAAGATGCATCCCCTCTGGTATTCAGAGTACATTCCGCATCTTTTCTTTGTCTCCAGCATCTTCGCCGGGCTGTCGCTGGTCATCGTCGAAGGGTCCATCAGCCACAAGGTGTTCAGCCACCGGTTGGGCCGCGAGCAGCACGAGGCGGACCACGATGACATTCTCGTTGGGCTCGGGCGTGTCTGCGCCGGAACCATGTTCGTCTACTTCTTTATGAAGATCCTCGGCCTGGTTCACGAGTCGCACTGGTCGTTGTTGAGCACACCCATGGGCTACTGGTATCTGGTGGAGCTGCTCGGCTTCGTGCTCCTACCCGGCTTCCTGTTTCTCCGGGCCGTGCAACACAGGAAAATGAATCTCCTGCGATTCGCCGCCGGCCTGACGTTGCTGGGGATCATTGTAAACCGGCTCAACGTTTCAATCATCGCGTTCAAGTGGGACGCGGCCGTCCACTACATTCCGAGCTGGATGGAAATTGAGATCACGGCCGCGGTCATTCTCGGCGAAATCTGGGCGTTCCGGTGGATCGTGAACAGAATGCCGGTGCTGAGCGATCCTCCGAAATGGGCGTCTGAATATGAAGACCACTAGGGGAGAACTCCGGTGAGCGAATTCTCGTATCTGGATCTGTATGCAACCGAGGGACTTTCGTTTCTCCTGATCATCGGGTACCTGGTGCTTCTCATCGTCTTTGCAAAAGCCCTGTTTTCCGGCGGCGGCAAGAAGGATGAAGGCTCCGCGGAGGATGACAACGCTTGATGGGGGTGTTCTGATGTCCAGGGTGATTGCGGGAGTTCTTACGGGAATGATTCTGCTGACCCCGGCGGTTCCCGGTGTGACCCAGACGAGCCAGCAGATCGACTGCACGGAGTGTCATACCTGCCTGCAACCCTCCGGGGTGAATCCCTGCCTGAAACCGACGCTCTGTCCAAGGCACGGGGGAATGATGGACTATGACGCTCATCCCGGGCCCAGCATCGTGATCCTGGACGAGCTGGAACATCTCTACGAACCCGTGCACTTCGGCCATGAAGCCCACGCCAGGATGGTTCGATTCGACGCCGGCTGCGCAACCTGCCATCACTACACACCGCCGAACTCGGAACATCCCGCGTGCAAGGACTGCCACCCGGCGGACATTCCCCACGAGGACATCGCTCAGCCGGGGCTCAAAGGCGCCTACCACCGCAGCTGCATGGGTTGTCATCAGGATTGGGACACCGACACGGCCTGCGAGATCTGCCATGCCCGGAAGCAAACCGAGACGGACAGTCCCCGGCCCGCCGCTCACGCCCATTATGCGCCCGTCGTCATGGAGGACCTCATCCTCTTCCAGACAGCCTTTGACGAAGCCGACCGCGTGCCGTTCCATCACAAGAACCACTCTGAGCTGTATGAGCGGGACTGCGGCGAGTGCCACCAACACCAGAGCTGCAAGCGATGCCACGTGCACGGTGAAGAGCTTCACCCCATGGGCGAACCCGACGATACCGACCTCCATGAGGTGTGTTTTCAATGCCACCATGAGGAACGGTGTGAGGACTGTCACGGCCGGGATCCCGAGAGACTCTTCAGCCATGATTCGACCGGATGGCCGCTTCGAAGCTACCACGAGAAGCTCAACTGCTGTTCCTGCCACACGAAGCGAGGCGCATTCTTGAGACTGGATCCTCGGTGCGAGAAGTGCCATACGAGGGGATGGACTCCCGAGACCTTCAATCATCGAGTCACAGGCGTTCGCCTGGACGAAATCCATCGGGAGGCGGACTGCAGCGACTGTCACGTGAACGGCGTCGGGAAGAGATCCTCCTGCGACGCGTGCCACGACGACGGCAGAACCTATTCCAGCGCCGGCTTCCCCGAGTAGCGGGGAAGGACATCCCCGGTTCTCCCGGAACGTGGGTGACCATCAGAGACCGTCGGGCGGCACCCGCCGCCCGACTCTTTGCCCAAGAGATTAGAGATTGGACATTCGATAGTGGAGCTCGGGAAAAAGCATTGGAGGAAACGAGGGGCAAGTGACGAGGCCGAGGGACGAGGGTTTGGGAACAAGCGTTTTGCGCCCGGAGGGTGCCAGGACTTCCACCTCGGGACCTTCATGCTCTCCGTGGTCTTCGTGTCGAGGATTCCAATCTCAAATCTGTGGGATCTGCGATAGGGGTCAGGTTCTGTCGCCTTGTCGCCGTCTCAACACTCCGGTTTCTTGACCGCCGCCTCGCCCTCTTCCTCGTACTGAGCCCTGTGCATTTCTTTCCATTCCTCGGCCGGCATCCGTCCGTTGAACCACACCGTGCTCATCGGGTATTCGCTCGGCATGAAAATCACGTAGAAGAAATGCCAGATGATGATGGCCGAGACCGCAAGGATGGCTTCGTAGAAATGGATCACTTCGGCAACCCGGACGGACCAGGCCGGCAGCCAGCTCGTGGCAATCGTCGGGAACCACAGGACGAAACCGGTCAATCCCATGACCCCGGTTCCCCAGATGACGGCCCAGTATTCAGCCTTCTGCGTGTAGTCAAAGGCCGCGAATGCGGGGCGCGCCTTCCTCAACCGAAGGTGGAAAGCCACGTTCTGGAAGGCCTGGGCGATGTCGATTCCGCGCGGGGCAATCTCTCTCAACGACCAGCGCCCGCGGCGAGTGACCGCCAACCAGGCAACATGGTACACCGAATCAACCACCAGGATCGTGGCCAGCGCCCGGTGCAGATTTGCTCGAATGACTTCGCGCCCGCCGAGCCCGATCAGCTTCACCCACCAGGCATCGGGGAACCGCAGCGCAAATCCCGTGATGGCTAGGCCCGTGAAGCTCAGCAACAGGACCAGGTGCTGCACTCTCTCCGCCTTGCGCCATCGGACCACATAGGGTTCGCTCCGCTGGTGACGGAAATGTGCAACCAGCTCATGGCGTACGATGAGGAGGTTGTGCAGGAACATTCCGCCCAAAACCGCGGCAATCAGAACGATGTACACCAATCGGACCCATCCGTGGATCCCGCGAGCCTGAAGAGCGCTTTCGTGCGTGTAACTCTGGGCGAAGGTTGGATTCGATCCCTCATGGCAGCGCCCGCACGTGGCCGTCACGTTATCCGCGTGGACGCTGGATTGCGGGTCGTGTGGACTCCGGACCTCGTGTGTATTGTGGCAGTCGGTGCAGCTGGCAACCAGGGTGCCCCCTGTCTGAACCGCCCACCCGTGGTAGCTGTCCAGGTAGCTTTCGACGACCCCTCTCGTAATGCCGTACTTCGCGTGGAGCTCCGGGTTGATATGGCAGTCTCCGCAGACTCCCCTGGCCATCTCTTCCGGTGTGGCGTCCGACACCAACTCGTCGGCCTGCTGCATCAGATGTTCATCGTGGCAGTCGTTGCACGTGGGGGAATCCTCGATCCCGAGAGCAACCGCCTTGCCGTGAATGGAGCCGTGATACTCACGCGCAGGACCGGAATGACATCTACCGCAGGTCTCCGCCAACCGATAGCGGTTGATTGCAGAGTTCGGATCCTGGGCGGTCTGGAGGTCGTGGGTGCCGTGGCAGTCGGTGCAGACGGCCGTCCGCTTCCCCTCCCTCCACCCTTTTCCGTGGACGGACGTCAGGTAGTTCGGCAGGGTAATGGGCAAGCGAACATAATCACTCGTGATCACCGCCACATCGCCATGGCAGGATCCACAGAGGTCCGGGATGTTCGCCGCGAACGCGGGACACGCCGGATCGTCCACGGCGCAGATGCGGTGACCTTCGTGGCAGTCCGCGCAGGACGCCGCTCCCACGCTGCCTCGCAGGCGACCCAGGCGGTGGACGCTTCCACGATAGACCTCTTCCACTTCCTGATGGCAGGCGCCGCATCCCGAGTCATAGTGTTCGGCTTCCTCCTCGTCCTTGTGGGTGCTGTGGCAGGAGACGCAATTCATCTTTCCCGAGGCAAAAAGCCCGTCATGAACGGAACCGGCGAACTCTTCTCTCTCTTCGCCATGGCAGCTGTTGCAGGCTTCCGACACCTTCGCGGAAAGATGCGGCTTGTGCGTCCCGTGGACGTCGTGGCAGGATTGGCAGTTCAGGATCTCGGCCAGATCCTCTCCGAGAACCCTGTGCGCCCCCCGCTGAACGTCCTCCATCGCACCCGCATGGCAGGTTTCACAGAGACGGTTCACGGCGCCGGAGGAAGGCGGCAGGTCCGGCCCGTGTGTCTGATGACAGGTAATGCATCCGGGGCAGGGCTTGCACTGTCTGGCGCCCCGAGCATGGACACCCGAGTCATAGGAAACGGTTTCCCGTGCGTGGCACCGCCGGCACGCGTCCTCGGCCGTCCGGGTATCCAGACCTCGCATGCGGTGCGGGTCGCCGTCGATCCCGTGACAACCCGAGCAGTCCGGCGCCTCCGGATTGCCTCGCAGGTGGGCCCGGCCATGGAAGCTGACATGATAGCTGTCTACGGCGTCCTCATGGCAGCTCGAGCAATCGACCGGTTCGTACCGTTCATAGTGGGGGATGTCTTCGTAGTCGCCCGGGGCGGTGTGGCAATCCACGCAATCGAAGTCGCCATGGTTGCTGGCCCGGTAGTCATCGGCGAGGACACCGATTCCGCGCTCGTCTTCCGAAACGAGATCCGGGTCGTCATGGCATTCCAGACACGCGCCGGGCCCCGTTTGCGCCGGCAGCCGAGAAGCCAGCGGGAATACGCACAGGCCGACCAGATACAGCGCGACCAGACCGGATGCAGCCGCCGCGGACCTCCACAGAGATCGCCTGCTGGTCCCACCCGGGCGTACCGGGCTGCCGGGGGTCGTCATGGACTCCTCGCTTCGACGGTCCTCACGCTTTCCAGGACAGGCTATTCGCTCTTCTTCTCCCCTTCCGCCTTCTCGCACGGTTTGAGGTGGGCAATCATAGCGGATTTCTTCTCGAAGTCAAATACCTTGTATGTCGGGCTCTGTTTGTTGTGGCACTTCACGCACATCTCTTCCGTGGTCTCCCAGAGTCCGGCCGCGACGGCTTTCTCGTGGTTCTTCATCACGGTCAGCTTCTTGTAAGCGCTGCCGGGGCCGTGGCACGACTCACACTGAACGCCGTCTTCCAGCTTCAGCGCAGCCTTGGCGATTTGCTCTTTCTTGAGCCCGTAGGCCGTCGCGTGACAGCTCAGGCACTCAGCCGCTTCCTGTGGGGGAACCTCTATCCCGAGTTTCTTTGCGATCTCGGCGGACTCCTCCGTTGCCAGCGTAGCGTAGGCTCCGGCATGGGGCCCCTTGAGCCAGACGCCGTGCTGGTTGCCGCTCTTCTTGCTCTTGTGACACATCTTGCACGATTTCACGCCGACGTACTGGAAGGTCGGTTCGGCCTTCTTCTCCTCCGGTTTGGCTTTCTCACCTTGCGCCCAAGCGCCGCCGATTGCGACACAAACGACGGCGACCACAGCCAGCAGGGATTTTCGCATCGCTCCTCCTCATCAGGTTTGGTTTGGGCCACAGGGCCGGGATTCGACCTTCGGGCGTCCCTACACCGTTCAACACTTGATATTGCCACGGAGTCAATGCCGGAGTCAAGGTGGTTCCGGGTTCACCCGCGAGAATTCGGGCCCCCCGGAGGTTGCGGATTCGGGGCTGCTGGGCCGGTTCTTGCCCTTTCTCCGGGTTCCGTCAGCCCCGGAACCCGGAGAAAGGCGGCACCGGGCCTCAGGAATAGCTTGATTGTGCCCCCCCGCTGGTGTAGCATATCCAGTTTGTGTGGACCCTGGAGCCCCCGCACGGGGGACCCGCCCAGGGTCCGTATGATCGTCCCTTCGGGAGGCTGAAGAATGGGTTGGATGAACACGTTTCGTGAGAAATCGACCACACCGGAAGAAGCGGTTCGTTGCATCAAGAGCAGTGACCGCGTGTACATCAGCGGGAATGCGGCGACACCCTATCCCCTGCTCGAAGCCTTGGCGGCTCGGAAGGACGAGCTGAACGACGTCGAGATCACCCACGTGCTTCTTTACGGCAACGATCCCCTCTCCGCCCCGGAAATGGATGGGCATTTCCGGCACAACTCCCTGTTCGTCGGGCCTGCGGATCGCGGGGCGGTCAACGAAGGGCGGGCGGATTACGTTCCCATCTTCCTCAACGAAATTCCCAATCTGTTCTTCCTGGGCCTGATGCCCCTGGATGTCGCCGTTCTTCATACGTCGATTCCCGATGAACACGGTTTCCTAAGCCTCGGCGTCGAAACGCTCGCGTCCAAGGCCGCGGCGCGCACGGCGAAGACCGTGGTCGCTCTGGTCAACGAGAAGATGCCGCGAACTCTTGGGGATTCCTTCATACACATCAGCCGCGTCAACTCCCTTGTGGAAGTCTCGATGGACCTTCCGGAGCTCCCCCGGAAACCGGCCACCGACGTGGAGAAACAAATCGGACGGCACGTCGCAGACCTGGTGGAAGACGGCGCCACCCTCCAGCTGGGCATCGGAGGGATTCCCGACGCCGCACTCGCCGCACTGGGGGACAAGAAAGATCTCGGAATCCACACGGAGATGGTCTCCGACGGCATCATGGAGGCCGTCGAGGCCGGCGTGATCACCGGAGCGAGGAAGAACCTCCACGCAGGAAAAGCCGTGACCACCTTCCTCTTCGGATCGACGCAGCTCTACGACTTTGCGGACAACAATCCGATGTTCGAGTGCCATCCGGTGGAGCATACCAACGATCCCTTCGTGATCAGCCAGAACGACAACATGACGGCCATCAACTCCGCCATCGAAGTGGATATCACCGGCCAGGTGTGTTCGGATTCGATCGGGACGCGCATCTACAGCGGATTCGGCGGACAGGTGGACTTCATTCGGGGCGCCGCCCGCTCCAAGGGCGGCAAGCCCATCATCGCCCTTCCCTCCAGCGCCAAGCGGGACCAGATCTCCCGCATCGTCTCGGAGCTCCATATCGGCGCAGGCGTGGTGACGACCCGCGCGGACGTCCACTACGTCGTTACCGAATACGGAGTCGCCTTCCTGCACGGGAAGAATCTCAAAGAGCGCGCCCGCGCCCTCATCGACGTAGCCCACCCGAATTTCCGGGAGGAGCTCGAGAAGGCGGCCTACGAGAGGAAGATCTTCAGATAGCGGGCCGGATCAGGAACTCCGGGTGCGATCCCGCCGCTTGGCCTTGTAGAGACGGCGGATGTCCGAGAGAACGGAATCGTAGCGCCCGTCGCGGAAGTCAGGAAACCCCCACGGAAAGGCCCGCCACCCCTTGTCGTAGTACAGCGTTGGGTCCGCGTAGATTCCACGGCCCAGGCAGATCTTGGGCCCCTGGAATTTCGCCGAGGCCAGCACGATCTTGTAGAGGTCCATGTATCCGGGATCCAGATTCACGCACCGCCGCCCACTGCGCACATGTTCGTCCTCGATCCTCTGGGTTCTGAGCTTCACGTCTACGATCCCTTCGGGGGGAATCAGCCGCTCAAACGCGACGAACCGGCGCTGGAGCCCCAATCCCATTTCAGGCTCGTAGTAATCCGTGACGTCGAAGGGAAAGGCTTTCGACTCCAGGTCTATGGGCCCGAAGCAATGGGCCAGCGTTTCTTTGACGCGAGGAAGCACCCGGTCCGAGGACGTCAGGATTCCGATGAAGAGCTGGACAGGTTCGGCCGGAACGGGCATGGACATCGCTAGAGGGTCCTCTCCCGGGCGTTCGTCCAGCGGTCACGCGCCCGGCAACCCGGCAACCATCGCAGAGGACCGCCGGGATCTTCGCTCGGCCAGAATGGAGGCGGCCTCCTCCACCCAGTGCGGAGAGATTCCGAAGTATGTCTTCACCGTCCGGTGAAGGTTTTGCCGAACGTTTTCTTTCCTCTGGCCGCGGAAGGTCGTCACGCGAAGATGATTCTTCCGGAGATAGAGGTGGCCCTGCGGGCTCGCCCGGTAAAGGCAAATCTGGTTGAGCGAGGGTTTATAGAACGATTCCATCCAGTACTGCTCGAAGTCCTCTTCCGAAACCTGCCGATTGGAGAAGCTGTAGCGCCATTTTCTTTCTCTCGCCATGTAGGTGAACAGATGAAATCGGCTCTCCTGCGGAACGAACACCAATTCCACACCGCCATGACGTGATGCAAAGCGGATGGGCCGGTCTTCATACAGCTGAACCGGGCGGTTGAGTCCATAGCCGGGATCGATCAGATAGTCGGTCTCCCCCACGCGCGCCACGACGGCGCAATGGATATTCTCTCCGGCCCGCATGTTCGCCATCACCTTGTAGCACGTGAAACCCGCGTATCTCAACAGGCGATCGAGAAAGTAGGTCAGGGAGAAACAGGTTCCGCCCAGACGGTGCTCGATATGGTTCTGCATGACTTCCGCCGGGAGGCGGAACCTGACGGGGGATTCGCCGTCCACTCCGCTCTGGATGATCTTGCTCAGATTCTCGTAGGGAATTCTCGAGAACGCAGAGACGAGACGCTGAAGAAACAGGGGATCCCGGGCGGAAGGATCCAACCCGAAGTAGTCAAAGAACTGCTGGCTCGATTCCGTCTGGTCACCGGCTTCCGATGGACGAATGATCCGGTCCTTCACGCTTCCCCCCACAATCCCGGTGCCCGTCTCACTGTTTCTCCGGAGTCTCTGGGACGCCGCCCTCGAAACATCTACTCGTCCCACCGGGCGTCCCACGCTTCAGGCTGGTCCTTCAGAACCTTGTCGAACCACTCCAGCCGAATCTCATTGTGCGCCACGCGGATCGATTGCGTTCCCACGATCCCGTGTTCCTGACCGGGGAACCGAACATACACGACGTCCTTGCGAAGAACGCGCAGAGCCGTGAACATCTGATCGGACTCGCCCGAAGGAACGTTCGTGTCACCGGTGCCGTGGGTCAGAAGAAGAGGTGTATGAATGTTGTTCGCGTGGAAGAGCGGCGAACGCTCGACGAAGATGTCCGGGCGGTTCCAGGGAAAACTTCGCGCCAGAGCCACGTCCCCGTACAGGTATCCCCAACGCCCCTGCCCCCAGTAGCTCGTGATGTTACTGATGCCGTAGGAGGCTTCGGCCGCCGCAAAGAGATCCGTCTTGGTCAGAATCTGCATCGTCAGGAACCCACCGTAGCTCCCACCGAAGGCGCCGACGCTCTCCCCATCGATGAATGGATGCTCCGCCAGGACGCTCTGTACACCCTCGATCACGTCCTCGGCCGCCCGCTCGCCCCAGTCATTGACATGAGCGTCGGCGAATTCCGGCCCGTACCCCACGGCGCCGACGGGATTGAGGGTATACACGACATAGCCGTTGGCCGCCAGGTAGTGGTTCCGCCAGACAAACGCCTCGCCGTTGGGAAATACGCCGCCGTAGTAATACACGATCATGGGATAGGTTCGGGTCCGCTCGAAACCCGGCGGGTAGTAGATCCACCCCTCGATGTCCTGCCCGCGGGCATTGATGAAATTCCACGGTTCGGTGTTTCCAAAGCGAATCTGTGAATATACCGGCTCGCCGGGAAGGAGCAGCTCCTGTAGATCTCGGCGTTTGAGATCGTAACGGAACAGGCACGGAGGGCGGTCGATCGAACTCCCGTAGAGCAGCAGCCGACTTGCGCTGCCGCTGCCGCTGATTCCGTAGACGGCGGAGGGCTCGAGCGGAAGATGGGTGATCCGATTCTTGCCCACATCGGCCCGATAGAGATGGTTCTTCCCTCCGGCGGTTGCCGTGAAATAGATGAAATCGCTTTCGGGATCCCACCACAGCCGAGGGCCGCCCCGGCCCGCACCGTAGAGATCCGCACCCACCGAAGGATGGAACTCGCCGGTAAGATTCAGCATCGTCCCGCCGGCTCGATGCCACACATAGAGATCCTGTTCATAGGCGTTGTGGTCGACGGATTCGGGAAGGGTATCCGTTTCCGATGGAGAGGCCACCCACGCGATTCTCTCGCCCCTCGAGCCAACGGTGAGATCGCTCAGAACGGCGAAACGCATTTCCCTCTCCAGGGTCGCCTCGAAGGTCTGGAGATCCAGTGTCCAGAGCTCCATCTTCTCGTACGGGCGTACGTCGATGGGCACCGTCCTCACGAAAGCCACCAGAGGACGCTGAGAACACGACGCGATCTGCCCGATGGAAAACTCTCCCTCCGTCAGCAGGCGCTCCACGCGGTCGGCGAGAGACACCATCCAGAGGTGATGGCGATCCTTCCAGCCCGGCCATCGCATGTAAGGTTCGGTCAAGCGCTCGTACGGGCTCTCCTCGCTCTCGTTCTCGACGTCTGCGGTGGACACAAAGAGGAGGGCTTCCCCGTCACCGGACCAGACGAATTCAGTGAGCGCTTTCTTCCCCTGAAGCACCTTTTCGAGCGAACCTTCATTCAGATTCAGGATCCAGAGATCCGAAACCCCGTCCTCACCCGCCATGACCATCGCCAGCCGGGAGCCGTCCGGCGACCAGGCCACAGAAGACACCGAGGCCTGGAGGTCCAGCGTCTGTACAAGCGCCCCGCTCTTTGCCTCACGGATTTCGAGAAACGTCTCCGTCCGATCCACATCCGGAACCCAGCGAGAGCGCTGGACGACGAACCGGCTCCCGTCGGGAGAGATCCGCGCAGATCCGCCCTCGACGATTCTGGAGAGGTCATCGAGGCGGGCAAACGTTCGTTGAGGAGACAGCGAAACCCGGGTAGTCTTCCCCGCTCTGTCCGCCGCGATTCGCAGGGCGGCTCTCAACCTCCACGAATCGAGACTGTCGCCCGGGGAGACGGCCGTTCGGATCAAGAGCAGAGACTTCCCCGTAGGCAGATCGAGGGTCGCTGTCGTCTCAGGTTCTTCGTCGGTACGAGCCGTGACTTTCGCCTTGCGCGCCGCTTCTTCGCCGTCCAGGGTAACGCACAGAACGTTGCGACTCCAGACGACCAGGTCGACCGTCTGGCGCCGCGAAGAGTCCAGGTAACACGCCAGAAGGGCCACGGACGCTTTCCCCTCCGCGGGTTCCAGAGCCACTTCTCCGTCGACCGCCGAGCGCTCGCTCCAAAACAGCGTCTCTCCCGCCCTCCAGGCGAGGGCTCTGCCGGGCTCCGGCCACAAGTCCACGCCCGGCACGGCGGGTTCGTCCAGGAGAGCCGCACTGGTCGCTCCCGATTCCGTGGCGCTGAAGAGCGGCAGCCGTTCGGCCACCGGACCGGCAGCCAACCACGCATCGATGCGTATATCCTCGGGAGTGGTGTGGTCTGCATCCCCCGCGTCGTCGGCCCACGTGTTTCCAGCGATACCGACCAAGACAACGGCGGCGATGATTTCCAGAAGAATCCCTACTCGGCTCACGGCTAGCCCCCTCATGCTCCGCCAACCTCCGACCATTTGGACGGATCCCTCCCTGCGGATCCGGAATCTCGCCCATGTCCCGTGCGTGCGACACCGACGACTAGGCGGGTCTGCAAACAACCCGCGCCGGCTTCATGCATAGACTTTCAGCCCTGGTATCGCGAGCGGTCACGCGGCAGAGCAATAGAACAATGGACCAATGGACTCCAATGGAGCGGAGGGGTTCTTCTACGGTGCCTTTTTCCAGAATCTATTGCTCTATTGATCGATTGCTCCATTGCTCCGCCTGGATGGTACGTGGCTCCCGTACCCGGAGCCCTGTATCATCCGGGCTAGGCAGTGGGCTCCTCCGGCGTTGCCGCCTCCTCCGGCGTTTCCGGTGCTTCGACCGCGGGATCTGTCTCTTCGACGACCGGGTCAGTCTCCTCGACGACCGGGGCTGTTTCCTCGGTGACCGGCGGTGGCGGTGCGGCGGCTTGTCGCGGCTGCGGCCCCCGGGAGGGTGTTGTCACACTCTTGTTTGAGGGCCGAGTTCTCCCATAGCTGCCCCTCCAGATCTTGCCTCGCTTTGTCCGACGATCTCCTCTACCCATCTACCGAAACTCCTTTCCCGTTATCCGTTACGTTCATGTTCGCCCCCGTCCACAGGGGCCTCACCCCATACACAGATACCGATCCCCTGCCCCGCCCGTGACCCACCGGAACCACTCGGTGGAATCCGCCCGGGTTCCGGATCAGGACCAGTGTAGCGCGATTCGAGGGCAAAAGGCAACCCCCACCGGCAGGAGACGATGTCACACCTCCCAGCGCCGTTTCTCGAGAACCTCCCCCAGGCCGATCAGGCGCAGGAACTCCCTCAGCAGCGGGGAGAGATACTTGCCCCGGCGAATGGCGATTCCGTATCCCAGCTGGCCGAAACTCTCCGAGACCGGAATCCGGTGGATTCCCTCATCCTCATCCTGCTCGAACGGAAGTCCGGAGATGATCGAGACCCCCAGCCCGGCCTTCACGTATTCTTTGATCACCTCGGCTCCACTGGTTTCAATGGTCACGTCGACCGTCAACCCGTTCCGGGCAAACACCGACTCGATTTTCTGCCGTATCGAGTTCTCCTTCTCGTACAACACCAGGGGCTCGGATGCAATTTCCTCGAGCGTGAGGGTCCGCCGTTTCGCGAACCGGTGCGTCGTCGACGTGCACAAGTACATATCATAGCTGAACAACAGGAAGAAGGACACGTCCTGGAATTCATTCCATGACGAGGTGATCCCGAAATCAACCTCCCCGGAGATGACCATCGACAGGACCTCCCGATCCAGATTCCGGTGCTCGATCTTAATCCGCGTCGCCGGGTTTCGACGCTTGAATTCGCGCAGAATCTGGGGGAGCTTGTATTTCATAATTCCCCGATAGCTTGCCACATGAATCGTGCCGACGGGCTGCCCGGCCAGGTCCCCGAAATGGCTTTTCAGATCGTCCAGCTTCTGCAGGATCGAAGAGGCATAGCTCAACAGAACCTCGCCCTCGCCCGTGAGCCGAATGCCCCTCCCCGCTCGCTCGTACAGTTTCACCCCCAGCTCATCCTCGAGTGATTTGATCTGATGACTGATCGCCGATTGCCCGATGCCCAGTTTTCGTCCGGCGGCCGAGAAGTTCTGGAAGTAGGCGGCCCAGTAGAAACCCTTCAGTTTTTGCAGATCCATTCCGGTTCCTCACCAAGACGGTTCGTGAGTTCCCACAGACCCATGCGCTCTCCTCACCGGGAGCCTGCGGGGCTGGCTGTGTCAGGGTGGAAGACTCTGTCTTCCAACTGCAATCCCGTTCGGGCGGGCGCCGATCCCATAGTTGACCAGGATTCATGTCTATGTCAATGTATAAATCATTTTGATCATATATGAATAGAAATCATATAATAGGCCATGGATTGTACTTGCATTCATGTCTTGATATGTCGTACGCTTGTTCATGAAAAGTGAATCCAACCTGTAGCCGAGGAGGGAATGAGAGATGGATTTTCTAGCTGTGAAAGCCTCAGAGATCGGCGTGCCTCTCGTCCGCCCCCTTCCCACAATCCTCGCCTATGCGCGAGGAGCTCAGGCGGGCCAGCCCGTGTCGCACGTCCTCGAGGAAGAATTCTATGCCCACGTGGACTGCCTCAGCGATCTCATCGAAACCGCGTGCCTTCGTGCTCATGTGCCGGGCTCCGTCTGTGAGGAGGTAACTCAGCGAACCGTGGACTTGGCCCGAAGTGAAAAGGAAAACTTGATCAGCTCGGTGAACGAGCTTCTGGCCCATCTGAGCAACTTGTCCCGAGTCCACAGGACGGCGCTTCGGGCCGAACTCGGGGCGAAACCCGAAATCTACAGGGACATCTACTGGGGCCGCGTGTACACGAAGAAGATCACGCTCATTCACCAGGAGGGTTCCCCCGAGGCCCTCGCCGGAATCACCGAGAGGTTAAAGAACAGGTGCTCCTACGATGTGAACCTCGAATCCGAGAAAGAGATCGCCTTCCGACCGATGACCTCCGATCTGATTCTGTTTCATCCGACCCGGGGCGCGATTCGCCCGGCGACCTTGAGTGCGGCGGAAGCCTATGGATTGCCGATCGTCATTCTCATGGATCTCGGGAAGAAGATCGAAGAGGCCGATCCCGTGGCGGTCCGAATCGCCCATCAGTACGCCAAGAGCGGTTTGAACGTCACGCACTCGCCCTTTACGCCGCTCCGGCTCTTCACGGCGATCGACATGTGCTACGTCGATCACATGCTCCGGAAACCGACTTTCGCCGGGGCCAGGTCACGCGGCGCAGTGGCGTAGGTAGAGAATAGAAAGTAGATAATAGACAGTAGAGATCGGAGAAGAACATCATGAGACGTGCTTGGCCGGTGGGCTAGCGATCAGGATCCTGCCGGCCAGAAGGTGAGCAGAATGTCGTCGATGTGGGCCTTCCAGTTGCCCCAGCTGTGGCCCTCGGGGTACTCGCGGTACACCAGCGGGTATCCTTGCTCCAGGAGAAGATCCCGAACAAACCGATTCTGGCCGAGGAGATCCGACCGGCCTTCCCCCGTCTCATAGGTCCCCGCATCGAGGTACCAGCGGATCTCTTTGCGGGGACCCGCCTCGAACATTCGAATCATTCGATCCTCACGAGTCCCGAAGTAGGTGGACTGCCCCGCGCAATGTCCGAAAGTTTCGGGGTGAGTGAAGGCGATGAAGGCCGATATCAGCCCGCCCAACGATGCACCCATGATCCCCCGGGCCTCGGGTCTCCGGATCGTCCGGAAACGGGCGTCGACCCAGGGCACGACCGATCGAACCACGTAATCCCGGTACGTTTCGTCGACTGAGTACTCCCTCCCACGATCTACAGGAGGGATGCACACCATCACCACCTTCCGAATCCGGCCCTCGTGGATGAGGAAGTCCGCAACATTGTTGATCTGCCCCAGACTCACGTAATCGGACCCGTCCTGGACATAGAGCGTTGGGTATTTCTCCTCGCCGCCATCGTACCCCGGAGGGAGATAGACCTGGAGAGTCCGCACATCCCCGGTGGCCGGGTTTTCATGCCCGTGGCTCTCGAGCGTTCCATGGGAAATGCCCGGTCGAAACTCGATCTCCGGCGGCGGCTCGTATGCCGGCATCCGGATCTCCGAATTGGGCCCGAAACCACCCGTCATCGTTCTGGGGTTACGCGTGTCCATTGTCCACCGGCCGTCTACGTAGAACTTGTAATCAAGCCGCGCATCGGCCGGGAAATTCTTCGTGAGATACCAGAGATCTGTGCCCTCGACGTTCGCCATTCGATCCGCGTGGGGATCCCAGCCGTTGAAATCTCCCGGGAGACTCACGCTGCGGGCGCCCGCTCCCAGGTAGAGGAAATGAACGCGGGTGCCCTCCACGAGGGGAAAGTCCTCTTCCGCGGTCCAGCTGTTGAATCCCTCCACGATGCGGCGGTGGTGCTCAGGGGAGCCGCCCGCACTCACAGTCTCAAGGAACTCGTCAAAGGACGTGAATTCATTCATGGCGGATTCTCCGACCGGCCCAGAAATCTCCCCCGACGGCACGGCCTGTCGCACCCCGCAGCCGGGGGACCAGCCGACGATGGCCAGCAAGACCAGGAGTTCGGCCGCTCTCGTGCTGTACGCACCCATGAAATCCTCCTCGCGCCTCGGCTCTCGCCCCTCGGCGTGATCCTAGCCCGGATGATGCACACGTCTTCGCTCTTCGCTAGGTTGCCTTGTGGCTGCCGGCGGCAGCCCGGCATGAAGGTGCGATCTCCAAACGCGCTCATCCCAGTGGCAACCCACTTGTAGATTGGGATATTCAGGCTTACCCTCGGATGCGCTTGGCTCTCTCCCGGTCTTCCTTGACGTCGGTGTCTTCATTCAGCCAACCGTCGAGAAGAGCCAGAATCACCGCCCCGTAGAGGTTGGATCGATCGGGGTTGATGTGCAGGACCTTTCCCCTCTCATCATCGATCGAGATAATCAACTCCGCGTCCTTAAGAACGGACACATGATCGCCCACCTCGCCCTCGGATTCCTGCAACACGTCTGCAAGCTCCGTGACGGTGAGTGATGTGTATTGCAGAAGTTTGACGATCCTCACGCGGTCCTGGTGGGAGAGCGCTCGAACCACCGTCAAGAAAGGTTCCATGTTCACGTCTCCGGCGACTGACCGAGAGATGATGCCAGCGGCCGGCCCGAGAGTCAAGAGAAGATACCGGGCGAGAACTGCAGAGAGCCGAAAACCGAGAGGCGAGACCCGGCGGGCGGAGCCAACGGGCCGACCGCGGGGAGAGTCCGGTGGAGCATCGGCCGCAGAGGTCACAGAAATGGGGGCGATCCACATGGGATCGCCCCCCGCCGGCCGTACCCCGAACACCCGTGCTGGGAGGAGGGTCATGCAGGCCGGACTGACCGAGTCGAGTCCTCACGCGCGTCCTTGCTCAAGACTGCATGCAGCCTGCATGTGCGCCGGCTGATTACTGCACCATCAGAATCTTTCGCGTGGCCTCCTGACTTCCCGCCCGCAGCCTGCAGAAATACACTCCGGGGGATGCGTCGTGGCCGGAATCATCCTTGCCGGACCAGCGGACCGAGCTCTCTCCTGCCGGAAACCAGCCTTCCGCAAGCCGTGCGACTCTCCGCCCACGAATGTCGTAGATCGCCATCTCCACGCGCGTCCCTTCCTCCAGACGGAAGGGAATCACCGTCTCGGGGTTGAAGGGATTCGGGTAATTCTGTCCGAGAACACACCCCGCTCCCCCATTCTGCGTTTCCCCGCCCGTCACACGCAAAAAATAGGGCGCCTGAACAAATGCGATATCGTATGGTGGGAGCCCCACGTCGATCATGTCGATCTCCGTATCGGTCGAAGCATCGAAGATACGGATTCCCGGGCTCACGGCATCCCTGTCGCAGAGGTACAGCTCGCCACGGGTGTTTATTTCGATGCCCGCCATCGAAGAACCGACGCCGCTCGTCTGGGCGGCGAGAGTATCGATCACCGTTCCCGAGGTCGCGTTGAAGGACACGAGCCGTGCATAGTTATCCGGCCATGGGGCCGAGTCCAGGACGACGCCGTACCCCTTCCCACCACCCCATATCAGGGCGTCGGTCACATCTCCACCAAGGTCGGCTTCCGAAATCACCACACCATTGCTCTCGAGCGCAAAGGGATCGATCACCTCGACTCCCCCATCCAGGACTCCCCAGGACCCCAGACAGGCCACTATCAGCTCTCCCCTTTCGGTGGAATACCGGAGCTCGGAATACGGATTCGAACATTGAAGCACAATGGGCTGAATCCCGCCGGTCGCGGGATCTACATCGATCAGCGTATCGGCGGCTACGTCGATCACGGCCACCTTCCCCGGCCCCACCGGCTCCCATGTCGTATGGTCGATGTTGCTCAGCGTCACGAAGAGCTTCCCGTCGACGATCTCCATCCGGTCCATTTCCGGTATGCCGTCCGCGTCCGCCACGGGAGACAGATCAATGGAGTCGAGAATCGCTCCCGTGAAGGGATGCACCACCAGAAGAGTCGTCCACTCGAATCTGGAAACGTACGCCTTGTCGGCGGACGCCAGCCGAATATCGTGGGGATTGGACCCGTTGCCGACGGAGTACTGCCCGACGGTGGCGAAATCCTGGTTGGGGTCGACGAGCTGAATGTTGTCCGCCAGGTACCGATTGACGACGAACACCATATCCTCACCGTAGTCGTAGTGCGCGACCGCATCGGTGCTCACGGGCGAAATGCTGACCTGTGTGTCTCGCGGCGGTTCGACTTCGATCGTCGAGTAGTAGGCGGCCGACCAGAAATCGGTCGTGAGAACAAACGCGTAGTCCTGGTCCACTCCATCACCCTGAATCTCGGCTTCCTCAAAGGGGATTCCACTCACCGAGACTAGAAACAGAAGAGTCGCCGTGCAGGTTGTCCGTCCAATCCCTCTTCCGCCGGTCATTCCCTTGTCCTCCTTCCCCGTCCTTCGAATGAGGGCTCCTCAGATTCAAGCCCCCCGTAGATGGCCCCTCCATCCATGTCTCATAAATTCAAGACAACCGTAGATGGCTCCTCCATCCACGTCTCATAAATTCAAGACAACCGTCCCATAGGCAGAGCGTCCGGGCAGAGGATAGCCCATCACATCCTCGACCTGTTCGTCCGTGATGTTCTTGATTTCGATTGTCACATCAAGCGGCAACTGCCCGGCGGGAAAGCTGAAGCCCGCCGCGTGGAGTCGCCGGATCCGCGAGGGTTCCTTGTTGTTGGGTGCCACCCCGTTGTAGGCATTCCAGTAGTTGCCGTCCAGATAATCGAGCTCGTAGAAGACCGACGTCCGTCCCCGTCGCCAGGCCAGTTTGCCGAAGGCGGCCAGTTCGGGCCGGTCGGGCAGGACCTTGCCCTGCGTGTAGCTGACCGGGCCCGTGTTGATGGCCTCCATGGCCGTCAGACTTCCCGAAACGCTCAGGCCAAGCCACCCCCCGCATCGAAGAGTCAATTCGTAACCTTCGATCTCCGCCTCGTCCACATTGACCGCCTTGGCCGCGTCCAGAAACCTGTACCACTGCACCAGGTCCTCGACGTCCGACCAGAAATGGGCGTACTCCAGGGAGAGAAATCGGCCCTGTCCGAAGGCCTGCTCCCACTGGATTCCCAAATCGCGATTGAGACCGCTCTCCGGCCTGAGGAGCGGGCTCGGCAGAACGATTCCCTGGTAGCCGAAGAGTTCCATCAGCGTAGGGAGACGGTAGTATCGACCGGCATTGCCCTTGACCCGGAAACCCCAACCCAGGGCGGCCACGGCGCTCACACTCCCCAGCGTCCGTTCGTGTACGATCGTTGTATCCGACACGCTCCGCAGATAGGCGTAGAGAAACGAGCCGGGCTCGACGCCGCCCATTCGGTCGACATGACGTTCGTACCGGACGGCGGGAACGATGCGGAAACGGCCGGGCCACAGACCGATCTCGTCCTCCAGGGTCAATACGACACTGGTCCGAGACTGGCGCGGGAATTCAACACGCTCTCTCAGGATCTCTTCGGATCTGAAGGATTCACGCCGCGCCTCCAACAGCCCCCGCACCGAGTGGCGCGCCCCGGCCATCGGAACCCGCCACCGGACGGTTCCCCCGAAGGAGAGGGAGCGGTTCCTGACGTCCGGGTTCCCCTTGTTTGGATCCGCTCGCCGGTCCTCAAAGAGATCCCGCCGATACTGGGAGAAGAAGCTGAGGTCAAGCCGAAGAGGCAAGCGAGGGGTTGCCGGTTTGTTCCAGGCAAGGTGGAACAGGTCGTGCGTCTTGGTTAGGGCTTCCGTGCGCGATTGATCGGCACTGTATCCCGGCAACCCCTGCTTCTTGTGATACATCTGGTTGGTCATCACCAGGCGCCCCGCCCCCAACGGGTGACTGGCCTTGAGCATCAGTTCCCGAGCCTCCAGATGATTGTTGATCCTCTCGGCGATTTCGTCGTCGGTCTTGGTATAGGGAGTGCCGTTGTCATCCAGAAACTCGAAGTTTCCTTCGCTCGAGAAAGCTCCGCCCACCGCCAGGAAATCCCATTCCGACTTCGACAGAGCGTAGCTCGCTTGGTAGCGCTCGGTCGAGAGCGACCCGTAGGAGAAGGAGATCCTCCCCTTTCCCGTCGACGCGGCATCCCGGGTCACCAGGTTCACGGCCCCACCGATGGGCGATCCCGAGAGGTCGAAGGCGCCGAAACCGCGATAGACCTCAATTCGCGACAGGGACGAGACGGGAAGATCGGCGAGGTCCACCACCCCCGAGTGCGCCTGTGGGAGAGGAACGCCGTCGATGAATACGCTCACCTGTTTGGCCGAGGACCCGCGTACCGAGGCGGTCGAGTAGGCCCCATAGCCTCCGGCGTTCTTGACGTGGAAGCTCACGGTCTGGCTCAGGTATTCCGCCGTGCTGGTGAAGCGCTTGGCCGACTCCTCCGTGGGGATAATCGTGATGAATGCGGGGCGGTTTCTGAGATCTTCGACATCCGAGAATCGATCGGCTTCGACAAGGATTTCGGAGAGGCGGTAGACCGTATCCCCGAGGGCGATCGTCTGAGCCTCCGCGGAAATGGGGACCAGAGATCCCGGGAAGGCGAAAGCTGCAACCCAGAGGATCGGGAGAATGACGTGCCGGATGTGCGTTCCCACCACGAGACCTCGCGTGACGGACGTCCCCCACGGAACCTCTGCGGCGGGCATCAAAAAACCCAACCTCCGCGTCAAAGGAGATCGGGCACCCCACCCCTCAGACCTCGAAGAGTTCCGTGGGTCTTCCCTGGCAGGTCTCCTGGCTTATGGCTCAGGCGCCTTCCCCCGCCTTCCGGACGATCGGGTCCGTGGCCTTCTGGGGGTCGGCTCGCCAATCACAGTGGCGGGACCGCGGAGGCTTCACACCTCGCTTCCCATTTTCAGTCCCCTGTCGGGGACACCAGGGAAGAACAGTTCACATGTTCAACTAATCCCTATGTACCAAAATCACGGGAGTTTGTCAAGGTCCGAATCGCCCGAACGTCTCTTGACGTCGCCCGACCTCGGGAGCACAATGTCTGGCAGACATTGGGAGGAAGCAATGCACATCGAAATCCTGGGCGCGGAGTCCATGGGCGTCCGCTCGCTCTCGACGTTCGTAACGACCTCCAACCGGCGGATTCTGATTGATCCGAGCGCTGCCGTCACCCCGAGGCGCGACGGACTGCCCCCTCACCCGTCGGAGATGGAGGCGCTCGGGCGGGTCCGGGAGGCCATTCAAGCGAGGGCCGCAGCGGCAGACGCGATCGTGATCACTCATTTCCACCACGATCACTTCTCTTCTTTCAAGCGCCGTCCCTTCAATCTCACGGACCGCCGGACGGCCCGGGACGTCTATCTCGACACGCCCGTGTATGTGAAGGACTGGCGGCAGAACCTCAATCGCGCCCAACGCATACGCGCGCGCCAATTCCTGCAGGCGCTCGAGCGGGACGTGATCGTCGCCGACGGCGGCTCCTTCGAGAATGTTACCTTCTCGCCGGCCGTCAAACACGGCGAAGTCGAGTCCCGACAGGGCTGGGTCGTCATGGTGTCCATCGATGACGGAGCCGAAAGACTTGTCTTCGCTTCCGACATCCAGTGTATCGAACGGGAATCGGTGGACTGGATCCTGGATCGCGAGCCGACGATCGTGATCACTTCCGGCCCCCCGATCCACATGAGCGTGGTCTCACAGGAGAACAAAGAGAAAGCCCGCCTCAATTTGATACGCGTGGCCGGGGCCGTCCCGACGACCGTCGTGGACCACCACCTGTTGCGAACCGAGGCCTACCGGGGCTTTCTCCAGGACGTGATCGCTCGAGGGACGCTCGACGGAAACCGCGTTCTGACCGCGGCCGAGTTCATGGGCAGGCCCAATCAACTTCTGGAGGCAAACCGGAAGCACCTCTGGGACCTCGGGCCGGGAGCAACGGCAGGGCCGGTCCGGCCCTCTTGAAAAGGGGGCTGTGGAGTGGGTTGAGCCCCGGCACGCAACTCGGCACCGGGGCTCGTCGTTTGATGGACGGATCGAGGGACTACTTCTTCCGCTTCTCCTTCTTCGCCTTGTCGCTCACGAAACTCAGAAGCCCGCCGGCTATGAGGATCGCTTTCTGGCGATCGCTGAGATCGTAGTCGACCTCGAACTGCGTGCTCTTGGAATGGTTCCGTACGAGCAGCCGCTCGTTCCTGTCCAGGTGCCACGGCACGTCGCGAATCTCGAGCCAGTCCTCCTGGTCCACGACGTCGTAGTCCCGCTCGTTCACGAAGGTGAGCGGAACGATGCCGAAGTTGATCAGGTTGGCCCGATGGATGCGGGCAAAGGACTTGGCCAGCACGAACTGGATCCCCAGGTACATGGGCGCCAGCGCCGCATGCTCACGGGACGAGCCCTGCCCGTAATTGAATCCGCCCACGATGAACCCCCCCCCGTGGTCTCGGGCGCGCCGAGAAAAGGTAGGATCCACGCCGGTGTACACGTATTCCGAGATGGCGGGAATGTTGGAGCGCAGTGGCAAGATCTTGGCGCCCGCCGGCATGATATGATCCGTCGTGATGTCGTCTCCGACCTTGAGAAGGACTTTGCTCGACAGGGTGTCCCCCATGGGTTCCTTGCGGGGAAGGGGCTGGATGTTGGGGCCTCGCCGAATCTTGACCTTCGAACCGTCCCTCGGGGGTTTGATGACCATGTTGTCGCTGATGACGAAACTCTTCGGAACGGCCACTCGCGGCGGGCGGGATCCCAACTTTCGAGGATCGGAGATCTTGCCCTTCAGGGCCGTGGCCGCAGCGGTCTCGGGAGAAACCAGATAGATCCCGGCCGTGCTCGTTCCCGATCGCCCCTCGAAATTCCGGTTGTTGGTTCGCACCGAGACCTCACCGCTTCCGGGCGCGTGCCCCATTCCGATGCAGAACCCGCAGGCCGATTCCGCAATGCGGGCGCCGGCTGCGATGAGATCCGACAGGCCGCCCGACTTGGCGATCATGTTGAACACTTGCTTGCTCCCTGGCGAGACGATGAGGCTCACGTCCGGGTGAACCGTCTTGCCTTTCAGAATACCGGCGACCGTCATCAGATCCCGATACGATGAATTGGTGCAGCTTCCGATACAGACCTGACTCGTGACTACTTTGGACAGCCTGCGAACCGGAACCACCCGGTCCGGCATGTGCGGCTCGGCGGCCAGAGGCTCGATCTTGTCCAGCTTGATGTCGATGATCTCGTCGTACTCGGCGTCCTTGTCCGCGACGAATTCCCTCCAGTCCTTGACTCGCTTCTGGGCGGCAAGGAAGGTCCGGGTAATTCGGTCGCTCGGGAACACCGACGTGGTCGCTCCCAGCTCGGCTCCCATGTTGGTGATGGTGGCCCGCTCCGGCACCGAGAGAGTCTGCACGCCCGGACCGCCGTACTCGAAGATTTTCCCCACACCCCCCTTGACGGTCAGCCGCCGAAGGAGCTCGAGGATGACGTCCTTCGCCGACACCCAGGCGCGGAGCTTTCCCGTCAAACGAACCTGCACGACCTGAGGCATGGTGAGATAGAAAGGTTCTCCCGCCATCGCCACCGCCACGTCCAATCCGCCGGCCCCGATCCCGACCATCCCGATCCCTCCCGCGGTCGGGGTATGACTGTCGGAGCCGAGAAGCGTTGCGCCGGGGACCCCGAAGCGTTCCAAATGCACCTGATGGCAGATTCCATTGCCCGGGCGGGAGAAATGGATCCCGTGCTTGGCCGCCACGGATTGGAGGAAAAGGTGGTCATCCGGGTTTTCATACCCGGATTGGAGCGTGTTGTGGTCGATGTAGCTCACGGAGAGCCGGGTCCGGACCTTCGGGATTTTCATCGCCTCGAACTGGAGATAGGCCATGGTGCCCGTTGCGTCCTGCGTCAGGGTCTGATCGATCCCGAGCGCGACTTCATTGCCCGTATCGAGTTCGCCGGAGACCACGTGCTCCGCGAAGATCTTCTGGACGATATTCTCCCCCATCACTGCCTCCTCGTTTCTACGTCAAGCCGCCTCCGGACGGCTGTGAAATGCATATCGCGCAAGAAAGGGCAAAACACACCCGCAACGCATCTTAACGGAAACAGGGGATTTTAGTCAAGAATCAGGGTGCGGCAACCCCTATTCTCTCGTCACCCGTGACTTGTCACCTTGTCACCGGGACAATTCAGAATGAGTGACGGGTAACGGGTGTCGAGTGACAAGCAACAGGGAACAACTGCGCACATAGAACCCCTCCTATTAGATCTGAAGCCGCTGTGGATGACGGGTCGCGCCCTTGGATCCTGTGGCGGACCGGATGGACAGAAACTCACGTTGGGTACGTGTCCGACGACGCGTTCGGGGGCTCTGATGGTTCCCCTCTGCGGCCGGGGAAAATCTAGAAATGCGTATTGCGATTTAATGCGTATTGCGATTTGCGGAGTGGGCGTGATTCCGAGACGGAGGTTCTTGGCCGGCGTGCCGACGCGCCGTCTCGGTTTCGTCAGGAGATCTCACCTGCAACCACCGACTCACTCTCGTACTTCGGCGCAGAGCGGACGTCGCGATTGCCCGACCAGCCCCCGTTCGGCCTGAGCGGCTGCCGGGCCCGCCCGGCAGCCTGTCGAAGGGGTGCGGTACGAGCCGGGTGCCCCTCGGGATTCTGAGGGGAACACTCCGAAGACCACTGTTATCGGTTGAGGCTACTATCCGCGATGCAAGGACGTTGATTTCAGAACAATTCCCAAAATCTGCCACAATCGGGATGATGAAATCCGTTGGGGGACATGCGAGTGCCCAATAGGGCTCTGTCCCGGATTTCCCCGGATTTCCCCAACAGCCCCTCTGTCCCGAAGTATGATGATGAGCGTCCGCTCAGAGGTCGAGGGCGAATGAGACCGCGCGGCGGACTTCGGCCATCTTCGCTGGCCCGAGGATCGCTACCAGCGCGCCGATCTTGCCCTTCGACACAGTCTGGACGTGGTCGCAGTTGACGGCAGAGGCGCGGGGTACACCGTCTTCCCTGGAAAGCGCGACCTCGGTTGGGATGTCCCGGATCGTCGAGGTGACGGGAGCCACCGTCACTTCTCCAAGATACTCGAGAATCGAATCACGTGTGAGAATCAGCACGGGACGCCGCTTGTCCGGAGCCCGGAACCGGTACCACCGGATCTCGCCTCTCTTCATCCCTCACCCCACTCCTGTTCCCGCTCCCACACGCTGAACTCACGCTTCTCCACCGGACGCACCTCGTAGCCTCTTCGGTGCCGGCGCTCCATCCCTGCCACGGCCAACCTCCGGAGCGCCTCCCGGAGAGCGTCCCGCGTGAACGCCGACCGCGTGGTCCCGAGCCGCCGTGCGGCCCGATCCACCGCCTTCACGAGATCCTCGTCCAGCGTCATCTGAATCGCCTTCACTGTCCCCCCGATACGAATGTGGATTGGAATGTGGATATCTATCACTATTATGATCCACATTCAAAGGATTGTCAAGGGGGTCATGTGGGGGGACGGGGATCTTCGGGGACGTAGTCAGCTTCGTCAGCTGTGCACCTGGCATCGGTATCGAGTCCGGCGGCGGAGTGTTCGCAGCGTAATCGCTTTTTAGATATATGGTTCCGCCATTGAGGAGTCTGTCCCCGAAATAGAGCCGGGTCTTAGGCCCGGCGCGTGTTATGTTCAGCGAGGACGCAACCTCACCCGGGCATTTAGCGTTTACAGTATGATCGGACCCGGTAAACAGAACTCCGAACACATCGCTTGTGATGTCCACATCCAAGGGAGGTCCACGCTATGCTTCCATTCGACTCGGCCAGATTCCCGGTTCCGTACATCGCTGCGCTCCTGGCAGCATTTCTGGGCTGGGTTGGGATGCCCGTCGCTCCGGCCGGTGGTTGCACGATCATCTATGCGGCCGACGATCACATCGCGCTCGCGGGCAACAATGAGGACCAGAGTAATCCCTTCCCGATCGTCTGGTTCAAGCCGGCTGAAGACGGGAAGTATGGACGGATGTGTTTCGGGTTTCAGGATCTCTCTCCCGAGGCAGTCGATTGGCATTCACGGGAGGGAGGCATCAATGAGAAGGGATTGTTCTATGACTTTGCATCGACAGAGGAGGTGAAGGTACCGCGCGATCCGGACAAACCTGATTGCTGGCTGTTGATGAACAGGGTCCTGGAGGAATGTCAAACCGTCGACGAAGCCCTCCAGCTGTTTTCGGAGTACAATTTCAGAGAGGTTTGGAAAGGTCATTATCTGATCGGGGATCGGTTCGGGAACTCGGCTGTCGTCGAGCCCCATACTTTCATCAGGAAGGACCGTACGTACCAGGTCGCCACGAACTTCCTCCAGTCCAAAACCGATCCCGAAACGTCTACCGACACAAGATACAGGCTGGCATCCAAATCGTTCGAACAATCGGACACGATTTCCATCGATCTGTTCCGTCGTATCCTGGACGATACCCACTTCGAAGACTACGGCGGTTCCATGTGTACGACTCTCTACTCATACATTTACGATCTGAAAAGAGGGGATGTCTATATCCATGATTTCCACGACTATGACAATGTGGTGAAACTCAACATACATGAAGAGTTGAAGAAGGGGGAGCATGCCTGTCTCATATCATCTCTATTTCCATACGAGACATATGCGGCAGGGCAATACAGAGCGACAAGAGCAACGGTCATGCTGCTGGAAAAGGCCGCGTACAATGGTGTGTCCGGAGAAGACGGGGCCATTGCGTTCTATAGAGCGTTGAAGTCTCCTGACGACAAACCGACCCAATACAGCCTTGAAGAAGAACATCTGACTGCCGCAGGACAAGCTCTTGTTGAATACAACATGACGGATCGAGCCATCGAGCTCTTCACTTTCATAGTGGAGGAATTCCCGCAATCTGCGAATGCGACAAGGATGCTTGAACAGCTGCAGCAGTGAGCACTCAGGTGCAATGCTGGTCCCGAAACAGAAAACCATCCTCTTAGGCACCGGGGATTCTCTGCGTGGCCTCCCAGGCCGGTCTTGCCGCTCCTACTGATCCTGCTAAAGAACACGAATGGCGCAGTGTGATCTCTCTGCTGGTGGGCAAATCGCGTGGAGGGTTTCGGTCGGCGTAGTGGTGGCGCGAGT